>ERZ780137.1628-NODE-1628-length-12178-cov-2.890456_pt1 | contig 12178 bp, 11 predicted proteins | sample MGYA00511020_ERZ780137 | MGnify/ENA primary metagenome ERZ780137 (study PRJEB29588, sample SAMEA2157917) | human gut metagenome | biome: human gut; feature: human-associated habitat; material: faeces | place: Denmark | collected 2008/2010 ... | reverse complement strand
CTATATGGCTATCTGGTGACCTGTGGGACAGAAGCACAATACTTTCGTCGTGATTCCCATCAACCCGGGAATTTCCGTCAGGCGTGTATTCCGTCGTTTCGAGGCGGTTGAACTCGTTGATGCCGAGCACGTCGTAAGCCTCTTCCGGCAGCGTTCCGTAGAACGACACGGGGCACTTGAAGCGCACGCGCTTCACTATCGCGTCGCCCTTCTTCGGGTTCGCATCCGGGTCTATCTCCACACGCTCCACGACCTGCTGCAGAATCTCCTTCTGCTTCGCCGGGTCGTACGTGTCGAATTTCTCCTGGAACTCGTCCAGCATCTCGTACACCCTCGCGGTCGTGACCTGCTTCTCTTTCGCGCTCTCCAGCTTCGCCTCGGCCTCATCGAGTGCTTCTTCTATATCGGCGCTCTCGTCGTACAGCTTGTCGAGACGAGCCTGCATGTCCTCGTACTTGCGCTCATAGCTGCGGTCTGACGCGTCCAGGGCGTCCAGCTGTCGTGACAGCATCCGGCGGGCTGCGCCGTTGTTCTCCAGTGCCTTGCCGATACGCGCCACATCCGCCTCCAGCTTCTCGATGTCCACGGCGGCGTCCAGTTCCTCGCGCACGCGCTCCTCGAACACGGCGGAGTGGGCAGCGCGGGAAATGACCTCGATGACCTCGCGGTCTATGTATTCCTGCTTGAACTGGCGGGTGAAGGTACAGTCGTGGCCGAACTGCCGCTTGCTGTATTTGCACGTGTAGGCATACGTCGTCTTGCCGATGGTGCCGTCCTTCTTGCGCTTGCCGCGCGACACGTTGGCTATCATGCTGCGCCCGCACACCGGGCATACCAGCATCCCCGTGAGAAGGTGCGTGTGGCCGTCAGGCTTCGCCTCTGGGAACGGATGCGAGTCTTCGGCCAGGCGCTTCTGTGCGGCATTCCACGTCGCCTCGTCGATGATGGCGTCGTGCTCGCCCTCGTAGATGTCGAAGTTGTCCTGCTTGACCATGCGGTACACGTTGCGCTCGCCCTTGACGGGCGTTGTCCGGCGACGCCCGAAGGCGATTTTTCCGGCATACACCGGGTTGCGTATGATGTTCTTCACGGTGCCTGGGGCGAAGTGCTCATACTTGCTGTTGCCGCGTATCTTCTTGCGGTATCCCTGCGTGTTGAGCCATGACGCTATCGCATGCACGCCCTTGCCGTTCTTCGTGTACTCGCGGAAGATGATGCGGACGATTTCCGCCTCGTCCTCGTCGATTTCGAGATGCCCCTTGCCCTTCTCATCCTTGACGAGCCGGTAGCCGAAGGGTGCCTGCCCGCCGTTCCATTTGCCCTCGCGCGCCTTCTGCTCGCGCCCGGCCATGGTCTGTACGAGGATGTTCTCTCGCTCCATCTCGGCGAACGCCGACATAAACGCAATCATCATCTTTCCCATCTGCGCTTCGCTGTTGATGCCGTCCTTCACGCAGACGAGGTTCGTGCCGTAGTCCTGCATGAACTGCAGAGACGAAAGGGCGTCCGCCGCGTTGCGCCCGAATCGGCTCAGCTTGAACACAAGCACATAGTCAACATGGACGCCGGATTTTATCTCTTCCATCATCTCCTGGAAGTGGGGGCGTCCCGTGATGTTCTTGCCGGAATAACCGTCGTCGATGTACTCGTGCAATATGCGCAGGTTCTCACGCTTCGCATATTGGCGCAGGTCGTAAAGCTGCGCCTCGATTGACTCGCCGTTCTCCACCTGCATCTTCGTGGAGACGCGGACATAGATGAAACAGGTCTTTGCCTTTCTCGTCATTGAACCACCCCCTCGCCTTTGAGGAGTGCCTTCAGCTCGTCGTTCTGACGGTCGAGCGTGTCGATGCAGTCGCGCAGGCGCTCGTTCTCGCGCTCAAGCTCGTAGCATTTGCGCATGAGGCCGATGACGAATGGGGCGGGCTTCCTGTCGCCAATCTCCCAGTGCTGCAGGGAGCGCAGCGGTATGCCGAAATGTTCGCAGAACTCGGAGCGCTTCATGCCGTAGAGCCCGCGCATATATCTCAGAGCCTCGGAAGGGCTCATATCTTCGATGCTCTTGTCCATATTGATTTACCTCCATATATGAGGATATTATACGCCCATTCGTGTACATAGTCAATCCCGGTACGGAGGTTATGGGCTGGAGACGCGTCTTATGGGCGCAAAAAGAAAGCCCGGCACGCTGCGTACCGGGCTTTCATGAGTCGAAGCTGTAAATCAACCGAATCACCTCACATGCTTGTCCATGGAGACCTTGAGTGCTTCCAGGGTCTCAATCAGCACGTACAGCTGCTCGGTAGTGCAGGAGTCCAGCACCTTCTGGACGCGTTCCGCCGCGACGTTTTTGCTGAATCGCGGGGAGTCATAGAGAAGGGCGTCCGTCTGCACGTCCAGCGCCTCCGCAATCTTGACGAACACCGGCAGGCTAAGCTTCGTGTTGCCGGTCTCTATGTGGCTCATGTGCGTTACGGAAATGTCAGCCTTATCGGCAAGAGCCTCCTGCGACAGTCCGCATGCCTTTCGATAGTGGCGTATGCGCTGTCCTATGTCGTAGTATTTCATCCTTTCACCGCCCATACAATTCATCTACACTTGAATTGTATGGAGATTATGTGTATAATATAATAACCTGTGTGGGCTTTTTTCCAGCCTATACACTTCATATTCTTCTGTCCCAGCCATATCATTAGACCCGCATCTATTCAGATGCGGCGGGGGCGGTCAAAAATCAGAACTGTTGGAGGTACATAGCATGAAGAAAAGACGATTTACCGCAGCTGCGGTAGCCGCTACATGCCTGCTCGCACTCACACTCGCAGGCTGTGGAGGAACAGACGATGTAAAGAGCGCGAGTGAACCGCTTTCTGCATCACAGGCTTTCAGTCAAGAAAGCGTGTGGGTGCAGTACGACGAGAACGACGCAATAGAAAAAGACGGCGACATCGAACGCATTCTTGTCTTTGACGGAAACGGGAACGTCACTGCCTACCTATGTAACAGCGCGACGTTCGCAGACGTGAACGGTCTGTCTGACGATGAAATCATCGAACTGGCAAAGGAGCAGGACAAGGAGGTATTCGACACCAGACGTCAGACCGCCATCGACAGCAACGCAAAGGCTATTGAGGTAGTTCAAAGCATCTATGATACTCTGAAAGAGGACTACGACAACGGTACGTACGCGACCGCACTTGGTGGGACTGCGCTATCAGACCTGCCCGCCGGGGAAGCCGAAGGTGTGGATGTCGAATGGCTGGCGTCTACGTACAGCTATGCGCTCTCCGATATGGAGTCAATACTGAGCGACGCGAAGGAGGGACAAGCCGCAGCTGAGGCGGCTACGTATCAGGAGCCACAGGCTCAGCCGTACACGCTTCACATTGAGACCGACGGTACAGGAAACAGCACGCAGAGCGAAACGATATCATTCGATGCGCCCTCATACTCCTTCGCCACAGTAGAGGTGAACGATGAGGAACAAGACCCTTACGACGTATTGACATGGGGTATAGATGGAAGCTCTTCCCCTGCCGGGGACTCAATTACCAACGAAAGCATCCAGCTGTCTCCTGTTGAAAATCAGACCGTCTACGACATGACGTTCGGAGGATTCGGCGGGCTTGCCACAATAGTCAACGATGACCATGCGGGCTTCACGTTTGACGCCCCCGACACAGAAGGAATAGAGGTGGACTAAATGGAGAAGGCAACTGACTGGATTAAATCTCACAAACCGCATACAGCGGCAATCGCTATCGCTATCATCGCAGTCGTTGCCGTCGTAATTGCAGCAGCGTCAGGTGCGCTTTCCACAGCAGACAAGCAGAACAGCACAGCAAAGGCGGAGACCGCCGACCTCGTCCTTAACGTGACCGCCGACACCGGCTGGGATGCGAACTCCACTCCGGCCATCGCCCACATTACGGGTGATGAGGTGGACTTCTACCACGCGGTTTCGCCAGACGCCGAAGGCAACAAGGGAGCTTCCACGGTAACCCTTGAGGAGGGCGACTACACCGTGAGCTTCGTCAGCCCCGTCAACGCGGACGGTTCCGCTTACGAGATTTACGACACGGGCAAGCCCATTGACGTGACCGTGGACGCTGACGCCGAGAAGGCGCCTTCCGTTGACTGCCCGATGACGCAGATTCCTGCCGACCAGGTGACTGACGACATGTTGCAGGATATCGTCGACCAGACGAAGGACGCCGTCGAGAACGGCGACGAGACCTTGAAGGGCGACGCCGGCAAGGACATTCTCGACAAGCTGGAAGGCAACGTGGCCAACAACCCGAACGCCTCTGACGAGACAAAGCAAGAGGCTACGGACGCTGACAAGAAAGTCGACGTGAACAGCAAGCCCGAGGCAACGACGCCTTCAGGCGATAACGGCAACACGAGCGACGCGGGCAACGCCAACAGCAACGGCAACAGCGGTTCGGGCGCAGGGAACTCCGGTTCCAACGGCAACGGTTCCAGCGCTTCCGGCGGGTCTTCAAGCGGTTCTTCAAGCAAGCCTTCCGCACCGGCGCACACCCACAGCTGGAAGGACCACACTGCGACCAAGCAGGTCTGGGTTCCGAACATTGTGACCGTGACTGACTACACAGACCAGCAGGTAGCTGTCGGCACGAAGTATATCTTCGCAGAAGACGGCTTCGTGACCACAGACCCCGGCACCGCCAAGGCGCATGCCGTTGAACTCGTTAAGCAGGGTTACTTCGGTAACTACCGCATGGAAACCATCTACGAGACTCAGCGCGTCCCTGCCGGTTCCCACACGGAAGCCCACGGCCACTACGAGACGCAGACTTACGTGGACTACCAGTATTGCGACTGCGGAGCGACCCGCTAACGCATACTGTCGCGTCACAGACGCCATCCGAGCAATCGGGTGGCGTCTTTTTTTATCACAGGCGTCGCTCTCTCGCATAAAAGGAGGCATCATCCACTCCGTACACAGCAGGAGGGCTGAGTTTTTGAGAATTTTAGGGCAAAAATGAGAGTGAAAAGACGTTTTTGAGAACGTTCTGAGAACACGTTTGCTCACAGTATCCCACGGTAAGCCATACTAAGGGCAAAAACGGGCTAAATACTCAAAAACTCATTTTTTTTGAACTTTTATATATATAGGCAAAGGACGTTGAAAGGCTCTATAGGAACTTTCTTCCAAATTTTTTGAGTTTTTGAGAATTTTTAAGAAAAAATAAAAGAAAAACCCTTGTTTACGAACGTTTTTGCCTCCCGGAGCGCCCGTTTTCACTCTCAAAAACTCTCCGAAATTCTCAAAAACAGGCCTAAAATTCTCAAAAAGTGGCCGAAATTCTCAAAAACTTGAAGCACACCAACCTCAAATCCACCCTCCTGCTGTGTACGGAGTGGATGATGCTGCCTTTTACGGGGTGGGCGCGGTGGATGATGCAGGGGAAAAGCCGCGGGGCGGCTTCGACGGTACGCGTGAAGAAAGGAAGGGAGCAACAATGGCATACGAAAACATCAAGACATACGCCGACCTTGCACGCACTGCCGGGGACATGGTTCTCGCGAATGAGATGGCGAAGCGCCCGCTGGAACTCGTGAGCGGTGACTGCGCACCGTGGGACGAGGTGTTCCAGTGGTATATCATCAGCGACCCATCGTTCATCATGGAGCACACTGACGAGCTTGTGTTCCACGACGAAGAGCTTGACCTGTATATACTTGGTGTGACGCACTTCGGCACAAGCTGGGATTACGTTCCCGCCCCGGACATCCGCTGAGACGCCCTCAGAGCACGAAAAAACCGCCCTCACAGCGAAACGCTGCGGGGCGGTTCTTTTTTTATCCTCTGCGGATAGAGTCGAAATCGAACTCGGACTCATTCTCGGCCTTCGACAGCACCCTCTCGCTCGCTGCCAGCGTCCTGCGCGTGAGGTCTTCGTTGCGGCCAAGAACATCCTCGCGCACCTGGCGCTCGATGCGCGCCTTCTGCTCGTCCATCTGCTCCTCATACTCCGTAGGAAGCACGTTCGGCGCCCGGTGAACCCTAGACTCGCTCTTGCGCCTGCGCTTCTTGGCCTCCTCTTCGCGGCGCTTGCGCTCGCGTTCCTCGCGGACGCGTGCCATGTTGTGCTCCCACAGGCTGCGCCCGTCCGGCATCTCGATGGCCTTCATCTCCTCGATGGCGCACGTCGCCTCGGTCACCTCTTCGAGTTCCTGGCGCTTCATCTCCAGCTCCGCCTCCATGTCGTCCGCCTCGCGGAGCATGGCGCTCAGCTTCACCTTCTGGTCGTCGATGCGCTTCAGGGCTTCCTGCTCCTGTGCGTACACGCGCCACGGAATGGACTCCTTGTACTTGCCCGCATCCGGGTGGACGATGGTGTAGCCGTACTGCTCGGTCAGAATCGACTCGATGAAATCGCGCTCGCGTTCCGCCCATATCACGTGAGAGTTGCGCGTCCAGCCCTCGGAGACGCACCCCTGCTGAGCCAGCGCCCGGTTGAGGCTCGTCTGCACGCTGAGCCCGCGCTCGTACCCGTCAGCCCACGGAACGAAGTCGAGGTGCATGTGCATCGCACCGCCCTCGTCGCCGTGGAGGTACGCGCCATAGAGGCGCAGATGCGGGTTGCGCGCGTCCCACGCCGCGAGGTATGCCTTCAGCACAGCCTCGCAGATGTCGTCGGGCACCAGGTACGGCGTCACGAAGTTTCCCTTGCTGTCACGCTTGAACCTGCCCGTCTCCTCGTCAAGCTCCGGCTTGACGGAACCAACGCCTACGATGACCTCGTAGGCGAGGTTCTTGCCCTTCGTACGCGTCTTGTGGTTGACGCGTCCTCGGGAATCAGCGCGCACCTGCTCCATGTAACCATAGCCCCCGCCATAGCGGCGGTCGCGGCGCTTCTGCTTAGCGTCGTACTCCTCAATGGCTCGTCCGAACAATTCCTCATACACTGACTCCAACTCCATGTCGCGAAGCACCTCGTGCTTCCCGTCCATGTCGATGTGCTTTTCCCACTTGACGGTGTTCTCATCTCGACGGTTGTGCTCCGTCTTGATTTCGTCATCACCGCCCATGTGGAAACGCACCGTCGTCACTTTGCTATTCGTCATCTTTTCGTCCTCCTAACATATCGTCGCACTCCATCACGACTTCCTTTGTCAGTCGTGATAATCCAGTAGTAGTAGTGTCAAGGGGGAACCCTCAACACTACTACCCTGGACAATGGGGATGCTCCCCCTTGACCCCCTACGAAACCTCCGCAAGAACGTCGCCACATGCCATGTCGCAAAGCTCGGCGATGGCGTTGTTCTTCAGTCGGTACGTCTGCCGCAGGCTCAAGCCCAGGGCTTCTGCAATCTGCGGCCATGTAAGCGCCGGTGTCTCCACGTAGCGCGACGTAAGGACTGCCTGCTTGCGCCAATCGGGAAGCATCCCGATGTAGCGCTCGGCTGTGTCCACGGCGGCCGTGTAGTTGGCCTGCGCCTCATCAAGCTCGATGGAGCGCTGCGCCACCATGATGAGCGGCATGTCTGGGTCACCTCCGCCGCCATCCACCTTGTCCTTGTCGTATCGAATCGCACCGCCCGCGACGCGGGTGTAGGCGCGCTCATAACGCTCGACAGCCCTCTCCAGCTCACGGAGCGCAAACTCGGGCGCTTCGAGAATGAGGAGTGCATCTTCCTTCGTCATATCAATCCCTCCTTTTCGTGTACCGTTCGCAGCCCGCTAGTGGGCTTTTTGGTGCCCATCTGTGGGCTCTCCGTGGTCTCTGAATGACCAGAGCCCATTTGCAGCCCATTCGTGGGCTCTTGCCGGTCTCCGCGTGGGCTTTAATCAGCCCTCGCGTGACCATTTCGCGCTCATTTGCCCATTTGCAGCCCGTTTGTGGGCTTTCTCTGGGCTTCGTAGAGACCGCTAACGGGTCTCCATGAACTCCAGCGCCTTGCGCATGGCTTCGGCGCGCTTGCTGTCACTCTCACGGAACAACGAATCGAGGAAATCAACCCCACAGGGCTCATACGCCTCTGCGCTCTCAAGCTCCGCCCTCATGCTCGCCATGACCTCTTCCTTGAACCCGCGGTGACCAGTTGGCAGGTTCTCCGGGTCTTCCATGACCTCGTGATAGGTGCCGTAGGCGTAGCGGTCGCCGTGTGCCCCATACGTTGCGATAATCAAATCGCCGGAGCCGTACCCGGGGTTAGACCCCCGGTAAACCTCTTCCATGAAATAGCTCATCATTTCCATCTACCTCCTCTTATGCTGCGGCGTATGCACCGTCGAGACGACGGATGCCGCGAATCTTCGTCGTGATGCCCTTGAGACTGTCGATATGGTCAGCCGTTGCGGAGTTGCCCACGTTCGACAAGTCCTTGATGTCGAGTTCCTTGATAAGCGGCTCGACCGCTGCGTGGTACGCCGCGTCAACCATGAACTGACCGTCTCCCGGGTGGTACTCCCACCCGTAAGTCCCCGTGTCGAGGATGTTGCGGACTGAGTTCCTGAAGTCGCGGTACTTCACGCACCCGCGCCCGGAATCGCCGGAGCCGTAGCGGCGGAGCCAGCCACGGTAGAACGAGTACAGCTCCTTCCACGAGATGGCGTCCCACGTCAGCTCGTCCAGCACCTCGCTCAGGAACTCCGCCACGTTGTCGTTGCTCAGGCGGAAGTCGTCCAAGGCGTCCTTGCAATACTGCGGAACCTCGATGCTGTAGTAGTCCGGGATGTCCTCCAGCACGTGCTTCAGCACGTACTCGCGCACCTCCTTGCGTTTGAGGTAGTCCTCCTTGATGTACTTGCGCTCGCGTCCCGTGAAGCACTTGTCGAACGGAACGAAGATGATGCGGCGCAGCATGGAGTCCGTCTTGTCGCGGAACTTGGGCGCGTCGTTCAGGCACTGAATCATGAACCCGCGGAACGTGTAGCTGACCGGGTCGCGGTGCTTGATGTTGATGTTCAGGGCGTCGCCCGTGATAATTGCCTTCAGGTTGGCCGTACGCTCCAGGTACTCGCCGACGTTGTTCTCGTCCGTGATGATGGCGCTCGCCTTCAGAAGCGGCGTCAGCATGAACTCGCGGCCGAGGGAGTCAAGCGAGAGGGAGCAGCAGTTGCGCTTCCCGACAACGCCGCGGATAAGCTCGCACAGCGTACCCTTGCCGTTGTTTCCCTTCGTGCTGTAGAAGAACGCCGCCTGGTTCCATGCCGTGTTCGGACGAACCGCCGCACCGATAATCTGCCACAGCAGCTTCGGGGCTTCGGGCTCGTCGGAAAGCTCCTCAAGCCACGAATCGAAGTCCCAGTCGGTGCCGTCCTCGTCGTTGTGGATGAACACGTTCTTGGCGTTCTCGTTGTAATCCGTGCCAATCTTCGACGCGAAGACCCACTCTGGGTCGAATCCCAGGAGCATCTTGGTCTCGTAGTCGAACACCCCGTTGTTCAGAGCGATAAGGTTGCGGTCGTTGCTACGGAACTTCACGGGAGCCATAGCGCGCAGGAAAGCCTTCGTCTCGTTCACGTCGCGCTGCACGATGGTCGGGCAGGCGTCGCGGATGATGCTCTCGATGGTGTCGTTGTCCGTCGTGTAGATGCCCTCGTCGTGCCCGCTGTCGTTGTACACGGCAAGGGGGCACATGTCGGTGGAGTTGGAATCGCTCGTGCCGTAGTTCATGCGAATCACGTGGTGCTTGAACATGATGACCGACGCCAGCATGTACGGGTTGGGGGAGGCGAGCATCTTGATGTTCTGCTCGACGACAATCTGCGACAGCTCTGCGAGCTTGCCGGGGTCGCCTTTCGCCTTCTCCTTCTCGGCCATGAGCGTATCGCGGCGATACTTCAGCTCCTCGTTGACCTTCGCGATTTCTCCGTTCACCACACGCGTCAGGTCTGCCGCGAGCGTGTCAAGCGGCATGGCGAGGTAGGTGTCCTCGTCAGCGCGGGCGTTCTCGATGTACTCCTCCGTTGCCCGCTTTATCACCGTGTCCGGTGTGTAAATCATCTCCATCATCTCGTCATTAGTCATTGTCTATTGCCTCCTTTTGTGTTTGAAAAACAAAAAAGCGGCGAACCCGAGTCATGACATATTGGAAATAAATCCATATGCCACAACTCGGATTCGCCGCTTCTCACTTTGTGTATGTGGAATCGTGCAAGTTATATCCGCTCAGTATCGGGCGGACAGTGAACCCACTTTGACGCTGTGCTCCGTCACCATAAACCCGTCACGGTCTATGGCTTGTGCAGGGCTTATTGGCGTTGCCTGCTAAGGAACTTATGCTCACGAATCTTGTTGTGTTTATTCATTTATCAAAGTACCTGACCGGTTTCCCGGTTCCAAGATGCCCTTCGTTCATCTTGTGACTATATTATAACTCGGGTTGTGTCATACTGTCAACAGTTTGTGCAACCCGATAAATAGCCTGACCTGGGGAGATGCCTTTGCGGAGGCCGATGCTGTCGGCGTCTGCGAGGGGAGGTCTAAAATAAGTTTTTGAGAAAAATTTTGAGAAAATAATCCTACATACGACAAAAGCCAGCGGGACGTTGCCCGCCGGCCTGTTCGTTCGGTATTTACTCGGTCTCTCTGGCGTCTTCGTCCAGCATGCCGAAGTGGATGAGCGCGTCGATAATCGCCGCGCGCTTCTCCGGCGGGCAGTTCGGACGCTTCTTTGCCGACATCCCGGCTTCCTCGTAGGAGAACTGCTTCTCCAGCCCGAACTCGTCCTTGACGTTCGCGATGTACAGCGGGGACACCTTCAGGCCGTGCGTTTCCAGTACGTAAGCCTGAATCTGCTTGTACGTCGGCTTCTTGACCTTTCCGCCCATGCCAAGCTCCGACGGGGTGATGTCAACGTACGCGTAGCTCTTGACGGATTTTTCTCGGGTTAGGAGACATACCGTCTCCACATGTCTTGTGTGGGGAAACATATCATAAAGATGCATTGTATGAGTATGATAACCTATCTTTTTAAAATATTGAATATCTCTTATTTGTGTTGTTGGATCACATGAAATATAAACAACTTGTTTTGGATTCAATATTTTAATCGAATCCATAAATTGTTTAGTGGAACCACTTCTTGGAGGATCCATAATAACCACATCTACTTTATGTCTCTCTTTCGCAAGTTTTTTCATAAATTCAGTTGCATCATCACATACAAATTGAATATTAGATAGTTGATTCATTCGTGCATTGTTTTTTGCATCTTTGATTGCATCTTTATTACTTTCTACTCCAATAACTTGTTTTACATTTTGTGATAGAATCATTCCGATTGTTCCAATACCACAATAAGCATCGATTGCCGTTTCATTTCCTTTGATATTCAATAAAGATAAAGCTTTGGTATAAAGATTAACACATTGATCATGATTGATTTGATAAAAAGATTGTGGAGAAATCTTAAATTTCAAGCCACATAATTCATCAACAATAAACCCTTTTCCATAAAGAACTTTATCTTCATTTCCTAAAACAATTGGTGTTCTACGCGTATTGACATTTAAGACAATTGTTTTAATACTTGGAAACCTCTTAACTAATTGGCTACAAAATTGTTTAGATCCACGCCACATATTTTCATTACATACTAAAACAACCATTGTTTGATCTGTTTTAACACCTCTACGAATTAAAACATGTCTTAATAATCCTTTATGTCTTTTACGATCATAAATAGAAACACGATACTTTCTTAAATAGCTTTGTATATATTGTAAGATTTCATCCATAATATCTTCGTGTAATAAACAGTGTTTATAAGGAATAATATCTTGACTATGTTCTTCGTAGAGACCATATTCATATTTTTGATTAAAAGCAACAATCGCTTTATTTCGATAACCATTAACTAATGGTGAAGCTACTGTTGGTTTTACTTCTATTTTTAATTTTGCTTTTTGTACTTCTTTTTCTATAAATAATGTCTTTTCTTTTAATTCTTCTTGATATTGATCTTGTGGATAAAAGCATCCTCCACATCTTTTAATTATTGGACATTTCATTTTTTATCACCCTTTACTTGTCAATCATTATAACATAGGTATTATCATTTGACTGCTCGAAGATACGTCGGATGACATAGAGCTTGCGGTCAAATGCAAGACCCTTTGCCACACGTGACGGGCGCTTTAAGAAGCACTGCATGATGCATGGCATACAGTCGAGTGCCTTTGAGCCTAAGATACCCGATG
>ERZ780137.1622-NODE-1622-length-12215-cov-3.214803_pt1 | contig 12215 bp, 9 predicted proteins | sample MGYA00511020_ERZ780137 | MGnify/ENA primary metagenome ERZ780137 (study PRJEB29588, sample SAMEA2157917) | human gut metagenome | biome: human gut; feature: human-associated habitat; material: faeces | place: Denmark | collected 2008/2010 ... | reverse complement strand
CTGGCTGTAACCTGCCGCCGCGATCTGCTTTTTAAATTTCTCACGAAGCTTTGGATTCGCGATCCAGATATTGGAGACCTGAAGTCCCGCCAGATTAAAGGTCTTGCTCGGTGCGGTGCAGGTGATCGTGCGGTTTTTCGCGTCCTCACTTAAATCTGCAAACACCTGATGCTTTCCGTTGAACACAAAATCCTCATGGATCTCGTCACTCACCACGATCACATCATATTTACGGCAGATCGCCGCGATCTTTTTAAGCTCCTCTTTTGTCCACACACGTCCCACCGGATTGTGCGGAGAGCAGAGCAGAAACAGTTTTACATGATTCTCTTTTACTTTCTGCTCAAAATCCTCAAAATTTATATGGTACTTTCCGTCCTCTTTCAGTTCCAGTGTATTATCCACAATTCTGCGTCCGTTGTCTGCGATCACTTCACTGAACGGATAGTAAACCGGCTGCTGGATGATAACTGCATCTCCCGGCTCTGTGAACGCCTGTACTGCCATCGCGAGCGCAAATACCACGCCCGGCGTTTTCACCAGCCAGTCTTCTTTCACATGCCAGCCATGCTTTTGCTCCATCCATGCCGAAACTGCCTCAAAGTATTCTTCCTTTACCTCACTGTATCCAAAAATTCCATGTGCAACACGTTTCTCGATCGCCTGTGTGATCTCCGGTGCCACCTTGAAATCCATATCAGCCACCCAGAGCGGAAGCACATTTTCCGGTCTTCCGCGTCTCACTGCGAAATCATATTTCAGACAATTTGTATTTTTTCGATTTACTACAATATTAAAATTGATCTTTTCTAAACTTTTCTGCTGCATCATAACACCTCCGCTTCCGCTCTTTTCGCTCCTTGTAAACCCATCGTTTTTGTAGGATTTATCTTATAACTGTATTATAGCGGGAAACGTAAAAAAGTGTTAATATATAAAACTTGTACGCAGTTATAGGTTTTTCCTATAACTATCCAAGGCGTACCATTTCTTCGATGCTGTGCTTTGCCTGCAGGCGCATTTCCTCGTCTAAAACGATCTCCTCGCCGCCGGTGCCGTTCAATACGCGTAACACATCGACCAGTGTCGTTGCTTTCATGTTGTGACAGACACAATCTTTGGAAAGCGCGAAAAATGCCTTGTCCGGGCAGGAAAACTGCAGATGCTGTACAATGCTGTTTTCGGTTCCGATGATAAATTCCTTCGCCTCGCTCTTTTCGGCAAAATCCATGATCCCTGTTGTGCTGCCTACATAATCCGCCTCTGCGACTACTTCCGGCAGGCATTCCGGATGAACGAGTAAAAGCGCTTCCGGATGAGCGGCACGCGCTCTCTTTACATCCTTTACCGACATGCGCACATGCGTCGGGCATCCGCCATGCACCAGCTTGATGTTTTTGTCCGGCAGCTGTTTTTTGATATAATCACCCAGATTGCAGTCCGGTATAAAAAGAATGTCTTTATTTTCTATATTAGATATGATCTTAATAGCAGAAGAAGACGTCACGCAGACATCACAGAGTGTCTTTAACTTCGCCGTTGTGTTGATGTAAGCCACAACCGTGTAGCCCGGATACATTTCCTTTAACTGGGATAACATATCGTAATCCAGCTGTTCTGCCATCGGGCAGCCCGCGCTCGGGTTGGAAAGATATACTGTCTTCTGCGGGGAAAGGATCTTGGTCGTTTCCGCCATGAAACGGACACCGCACATCAAAACGTTCTGCTGCGGTACTTCCACTGCCTTTTTACTTAACGCGTAAGAATCTCCCACGATATCTGCCACTTCCAGGATCTCCTGGGACTGATAACAGTGTGCCAGAATACAGAAATCCTTTTCTTTTTTCAACTCCATGATCTGCTTTTGTATTTCCGCGATCGTATTCATAATTGTTCTCCTTTACAAAAACAGATGATACACCCTATGCATATCATCTGTTTTATAGCTTTAACCTAGTAATTATATGGTTTTAATATACTCCCATACGGGAGAAAACGCAAGTCTCTTTTTTATCACTTTTTTCCATTTTCCAGCCACCAGCACCAGATGCCCGCGCATAACACGATGAGAAACAGAACCACTGCCACAATATTCTGAGCCATATGTATTTTCCTCCTGTGATTTTCTTCTTATAAATGAAATCACAGGAATCCATTTTTCTCCGTCCTGCCTGTGGATATACCAGATGATACACCTTCGGCGTACCAGTGCCCGCTCCGGATTTTTTCTTTTTTCTGTCCGGATTCTTATCTGTAATACCGTAAAAAGCAATAAGAGAAACAGTCCGAGCACAACCTTTAAGTTCTGTTCGGATGACCGCCCGCTCTCTGTCAGCGCCTGCGCGCTCTTTAACCCGAGCTGTTCCGTCGTACAGGGTGATTCCTGCTGCGGAACCAGCGTCCGCGCAAGATAGACCTCTGTCGTCTTTTCCGCCGGTTGAACGGCGCGTGAGAAAACAATATCCGCCTGTCCGAGATCCAGGCAGATGCCACAGAGGATCATCGCGGCTGCTAAAAGCGGCGCTATCCATTTTCTGCAATGTGCCACGCTTCTCATCTCAGGAAACCTCCATACGGTCCTTGCCATTTTCTTTCGCCTGATAGAGACAGTCATCCGCCCGGCTTATGGTGTGCTCGATCTTCTCTCCCGTTTTGCGCTTTGCGGCACCCGCAGAGATCGTGACCATGATATCCGTCTCATGATAGTCATGCCGGTCCGTGCGCACCTCTCCGAGGATCTTCTGCAGCGCGTTCACTAATGACGGATATGCCATTTTTCCGACCGCAAGGATCAGGAATTCTTCTCCGCCCCACCGGCAGGTATGGATCTCTTCCGTCTCCGCCGCAAGGATCCTCTGCGCCACCTCATGCAGGATCATATCCCCCGCGCCATGTCCATAGGTATCGTTTACCTTTTTAAAGTCATCGATGTCTAAGATCGCGATCCCGACCTCCGCATCCGTCCCTGCAAGCTCCGGCAGTCTGTCAAAACGCTCCTGCATGCTCCTGCGGTTCTCCATCTGCGTCAGTTCGTCCCGTCTCGCCGCTTCCTCAAGCTGTTTCTCGGTTCCGGTCACGATCTTTCTGTAATTCTCCATAAAGAAAATAATATAGACAAGAACAAAGGTCGCGTTGATCACGAAAAAGATCTTTCCCGCATGCCATTTTGTGATATCATAAAACGGCTTGATACGAGAACTGATAAAGTAAAACGCGAGATACAGTACCCCCGCCAGGATACTGACCGTTCTCGGATGCAGCGACGGCTTTTTGATCTTCTGTCCAAGATAATCACAGTAATAAACCGTTAAGATCAGCGCAAATGTATAGATTTGAAACCCGCTGTTCCATCCGACACAAAGATACGCCAGTATCATATGTAACAGAATCTCAATGTACGCGTTCCCGAAGAACACATGCAGATTCCGCTTGATCCAGAAGTAATTGATCAGATATACCAGAATGCTTACTATATTTACAAACACCATCAGCCGAACCTGAAACATGAAAAACATGATGATCAGGTATATATGCGAACAGAGCAGCATCGTATTGACGATCTTTGCTAACTTCCAGTATTTTTCCCCGTTATTGTTTGTTGTCATTCTTCTCCCCAACTGTCTGTTTTTCCTCTTTTTAAATATATTACACTTGCTTCTATTTTAAGCCTTTTGGACAGGATTTTCAACCAAACAGTGGGGATTTTAGGAATTTTTCACAATTTATTTTGCAGGTTACGCGGCAAACTGCGCCATATAGAGTTTGTAGTACGCTCCCTTTAGTTCCATCAGTTCTTTCGCGCTTCCCTGCTCAATGATATGACCGTCATCGATGACAAAAATGCGGTCGGCTTCCTGTATCGTGGAAAGCCTGTGCGCGATCACAAAGGACGTTCTTCCTTTTAAGAGACTCTCGATGCCTTTCTGCACCAGAAGCTCTGTCTTCGTGTCGATGCTCGAGGTCGCCTCATCCAGAACCAGGATCTTTGGCATGGAGACCATCGTTCTCGCAAACGCAAGAAGCTGCTTCTGTCCGATCGACAGTCCGCCTCCCCGTTCGGAAAGAACCGTATCGTAGCCTTTTTCCAGTTTCATGATAAAATCATGGGCGTTGACCGCTTTGGCTGCGGCGATGATCTCCTCATCCGTCGCGTCCAGTTTTCCATAACGGATGTTATCTTTAATCGTGCCGCTGAACAGGAAATTATCCTGCGTCATAATGCCCATCTGTCTGCGCAGACTCTCGATCGACACGCTTTTCACATCGATCCCGTCGATCAGCACTCTGCCTTCCTGCACATCATAAAAACGGCTGATCAGATTTACGATCGTCGATTTCCCGGAGCCGGTCGCACCCACGAGCGCGATCGTTTCTCCCGGTCTGATATCAAAGCTGATGTCGTCAAGCACTTTCGTGTCCGCATCGTAAGAAAATGAAACATGTTCAAACCGTACATTTCCTTCGATCTCCGGCATTTCCGCCACATCTGCCCCGTCCGCGATCGCAGGCTCGGTATCCAGGATCTCAAAGATCCGCTCCGCTCCGGCAATGTTGGTCACAAGCTGATTGTAAAAGTTGCTCAAATTGTTGATCGGCTGCCAGAACATATTGATGTATGTCCCAAACGCGAGAAAGGTACCGAGTGTCACATGTTCTGCCCCGAGGATCACGATCCCCACAAAATACAGGCTGATACAGCCGATCCCCCACGACAGATCGATGACCGAACCAAACGCGTCACTTAACCGCACCGCCTTTAGGAACCCGTCACGGTGCTCTTTCGTCAGGACATCGAAGGTCTCTTTCGTCTCATCCTCCGCCGTAAAACTCTTGATGATCCGCATCCCGGACATATCCTCGTGGATAAACGCATTCAGATTGGAACTTTTCTTTCGGAATGCCTGCCACTTCGGATGCGCATGTACCTCAATGAAAAACATGCCGAATACCATGAACGGCGTACTGATCAGCGATGCCGCCGCAAGCTTTGGATTTTTGGTAAACATGATGCCAACGACCGCGATCACCGTGATCATGTCCGGGATCAGCGTTGTCACACTGTTGGAAAGCACATCCTTTAAGGAATTGATGTCCCCGATGATACGCGACAGGATCTTTCCGGTCGGTCTGCTGTCAAAAAAGGCAAAATCCAGCTTCTGGATATGGGTATACAGCTGCTGGCGGATCGTCAGCAGGATATTGTTACAGACCTTTGCCATGATATACATACGGATCTTCATCGCAAGTACCACAAACAGGTTTAAGATGAGCGCGATTCCCATCAGGCGGAACAGTCCCGGAATATTGTTATTTCCGATATACCGGTCGATCGCCGACTCGATCATGATCGGATTTAGCAGGCTGATCGCAACTCCGTAAAACATCAGGACAAGTACCAGAAGGATCTGCCATTTATAGGCAAGCAGATAGGAAAAAAGTCTCTTTAACGTCACTGCTTTGCTCTTTTCGGTTAATTTTTCGTCATCTTTATAAGAATTTACTGCCACAAGCTACGCCTCCTTTCTCTCAGACTCAGCTTTTAATATGTCACCATACTGCGCAAGATACGTCTCATAGTAAAGCCCTTTCTGCGCGATCAGGCTCTCATGCGTGCCGCGCTCCTTCACCTGTCCGGCATCAAGTACAATGATCTCATCCGCTTTTTTTACCGCACTGATGCGGTGCGCAATGATGATCTTGGTCGTATCTTTTAAGGTTTCCAGAGTTTCCTGGATCAGATGCTCCGTCTCCATATCCAACGCGGAAGTCGAATCATCCAGTACGAGGATCGGATTTTTCTTCGCGAGTGCCCGCGCAATGCTGATGCGCTGTTTCTGCCCGCCGGAAAGACCGACGCCGCGCTCTCCGATAACCGTATCATACTTTTGATCCATGCGCTCGATAAAGCTGTTTGCCCGGGCGTCTGCCGCCGCTTTCCGCACGGTTTCCGGATCAATGCTGTCACGTTTTCCCAGCTTTACATTCTCGCTGATGCTGTCCGAAAACAGGAAAACATCCTGCATAACCACGGAAATACTGCTGCGGAGCTGTTTTAACGACAGATCGCGCACATCGGTGTCATCCACCTTCACGCTGCCGCCTGTCACATCATACAGACGCTGTAACAGATACACAATCGAACTTTTTCCTGCTCCGGTCGCGCCCATGATCCCGACCGTCTTTCCCGGCATGACTGTGAAATTCACATCCTTTAAGATCTCATAGCCGTCTGCCTTGTGAAACGAAACGTTTGAGAACTCGATCTTTCCGGCGATCTGCTCTTTTGTGACCGGCCGGGCTTTCTCTGTAACCGCCGGTTTTTCCTGATAGATCTTTTGTATTTTCCGGTTGGACGCGATCGCGGAAGACGCGCTGTTGGTAAGCCATCCGAGCATTTCCATCGGCCATACGATATTGTTGGAATACTCAAGGAACGCGCTCAAGGATCCGAGTGTCATCTCCCCGTGGATCACGAAGTAACCGCCGGACATGACTGTGATAAGCGGCAGCACTTTTGTGACCAGTGAGAAATACGGATCATATTTTACAAATACTTTGGACTGCTGCATATTCAAGTCATAGTAACGCTTGTTGTGAGACAGGAATTTTCCGATCTCATATTTTTCTCTTGCAAATGCCTTTACTGTCCGCACGCCTGCCAGATTTTCCTCGGCAACCGTGTTTAACGCCGCGTTCTCCTCACTGATCGCTTCATAGACCGCACCGAGTTTTTTCTCCATCACGATCGCGATCGCGCCGCAGATTCCCATGGAAAGCGTCGGGATCAGCGCCAGTCTCCAGTCCAGGCGGTACATCCAAAATAAAATAATGATGGTGTGTACCGTCACCTCGATCAGTAACATGCTCACAAAACTGATCCCGTCCCAGATCTTATCCACGTCCTCTTTCACGCGCGCCATCAGTTCCCCGGTTCCGGTGCGGTCAAAAAACTCTGCGCTTAAGGACTGGATATGGCGGAACAGATTTTTTCTCATGTCGGACGCAATGGTCGATCCGAGATAGTCAAACATATATTCCTTGACATACTGAAAGATGCAGCGCCCCACGCCGATCCCCAGAATGCCGAGCAAAAGCCATTTTAATTTCGGGATATCTCCGCCAACGATGACATCGTCCACAATATGTTTGGTAAACTGCGGCGACATCAGATCCAGACTCACCGCAATGAGCAGGGAAGATACCGCAAGCAGATAGCCCCATTTATGTTCCCAGATGTAAGTGTGCAATTTTTTCAAAACATTTCCCCCTTCATCCAAAATTTCTTTTCTGCAAAAAATAACGTATTCCCGACAACACACGCCAGAATATCACCATACCGCACTTAAAAAACAATAAAAAATCTGCGGCAGAAAGATTCTTTATGCCCTATCGAATACCCCGCATGCCGGTATCCTGTAGGACAGCAAAAAACCGTAGCAGTAAAACTACCACGGTCATCTCTCTGTCGCAGAAGCGAATCCTGGTCTATATTCAAACGACGGGAATCAGAAATCGCAACCTGAGGTAATTTTATGCATCACATTGTTTGCAGTCTTCTGTTTTTTGACAATATGTTTCAGATCCATATTTCGCATATCATTACCTCCTTTCTGATGTTCGTTATTTTTACATGAATTACGCGTTTTAGGTTACGCCAGTTTTTTCCATCTGTCAAGGCGTTTTTTTATTTTCTAATACTCTCCTTCTTCCCTTAACACTTTTCTGCAATACCAGGTGTCATCGACCTGCCGCACGACATCCCCCGCGACGATCACCGGATGATCGATATCATTTGGCGGGATATAGCTGACGATCCCGGTTATTCCGTCGGACATGATGACCTGACTGTTCTTGAAATGCCGGATCATATTTTTGATAAATACGGCAACCAGCTCCGGGTCAAGTCCCCCGTATTCTTTGTGTTTCATCTTATCCAGAATATCGAACGGCAGACGCTCCTCCTTATAACTCCGCTTTGACACCATGGCGTCATAGATGTCGCAGATCGAAGTGATCCGGGCAAAAACCGAGATCTCGTCACCGGACAGCTGATCCGGGTATCCAAGCCCGTCCAGTCTTTCATGGTGATGGCGCACCGCGTCCCGGACAGACGCGTCGTACTGGTCTCCCAGAAGCTCATAGGAGTATACCGGATGTTGCTTGATGACCTCGTATTCCTCTTTGGTCAGTTTTCTCGGCGCGAAAAGGATCTGCTCCGGGATCTGCGTCTTGCCGATATCGTGGAGCAGTCCCGCCATGACAAGCAGCTGGATCTGCTCCTCCGGCATTTTGAGCCAGTAGCCCATCATGCCGTTTAAAAACGCGATGTTTAGGGAATGTCTCTGTAAATCCTCATCTATTTTTCTCGGCACATTGATACACTCAAAGAAATCATGGAAATTCATTTTCCCGAGTTTTTCCGTTACTTCTCCGGTTACCTCCTGCGCCGCTTCATACTCCGGCTCTGCCGCATGCTCGATCATTCCGAGGAAATTTCTGACTTCTTTTCTCAGCTTGGTATAACCGAATTTGTCCTCCATCATCTCCTGACGGATCTCCGGCGGCACTTCCTTTGCGTTCATGATCTTCTCATAGGTTTCCTCGCAGGTCATGACACATGCGTCCTCTGTCCCCAGATTTTTCAGCTGTCCGATCGTTTTTTCGGTGATCCGCTCTCCCGCGCGTATCAGAAGTACCTTTCCGCTTTCATTATACAGATCGTCGGAAAGTACCATGCCATCCCACAGGTACCGGATCGGAATCTTTTTTAATGTAATGTTCTTTTTTTCTTCTGTCATAATTCTCCCTGCTCTTTCCCATGGCAATGTGACGGCATCCATATTCCTCCGTCCACAGATTCTGATTCTGTATCCGCACGACCTCATACATTCCGCGCAGTGTGGTCTCTCCCAGATCCAGCCGGATCAGGATCCGGTCCCCTTTTTCAAAGCTTCCCGCCTCAGACTCTATGAGCAGACCGTTTGCGCTGATATTTTTCGTAGTGATCTCTATGGGCTTTCGCAGCGTGATCCTTTTTCCCGCGATCTGGATCCCTGTCACTTTTCCGGGTGCCTTGATGTCATAACGCGACCTCTTTCTGTCCTCTCTGACCCGCCCGCTGTAAAGATCGATCTCAAGCTCATTTGCAATGACCGGCTTATTCATATTTCCGTAATATTCGAGCAGCCGGTGCGCGCCAAAGATCAGCACACTGACCTCCCGGCAGCCGGGACTGCTCAGTCCGCTCGCACTGATCTTTACGGTCTTTTTTGCAGAATCGAATGTCGTAATCCTCGTACTGGCAATGAGCTTTCCCGTATTCAGATCTTTGATCTGTATTTTCCGTCCTACCAATTCATTTGCGTACTCTGTCATATATTTTCATGCTCCTTTATCTGCTGTCCCCGACTTATATCTGAAACTGATCCATTGTGTCCTGAAGTAACTTTATGCTTGTCAGCACCTCTCCTGTATCGGTCGTGACATTTTCACTGGCATAAGTAATCTGCTGCAAATTATCATTTACGGCATGCACTGCTTTGTTCAGTTCACCTTGCGAGGTATTGATCGTTCCAAGAATACTACTGATATTCTGAACAGAAGCGCTCAGTTCCTCCGCCCCTGCCCCGAGATTCGTACTGATTCCCGCAAAATAGAACGCATCATCTTTATATTTTTCCGCAATTTCCCCAAACTGGTCATAATCTTTCATGATCACGCCATCCAGAAACGCAAGGATGGAATTGCTTTCATCGGAAAGAGCCTTTACACTCTCAAGGACTTTATCGGTAAGTTCATCGACCTTTCCAATCTCTTTTCCGGTAATATTACTGAGATTCTTGATTTCTTCCGCTACAACCGCAAATCCTTTTCCGGCTTCTCCTGCCCTCGCTGCTTCTATAGATGCATTTAACGCAAGCAGATTTGTCTGGGATGCGATCTCCTGAATTGCTCCGGACACCTCTACGATCTGGTTTATAACCTCCGTACCGTGAATGGCATCCGCAAGCCTGCCACGGCTTTCCTCTGTCATTGCAGCAGCATTGTCTTTATCTCTCATGAGCTCCGGTACAAGTTTCTCGACTCTCTGCTGGATTTCGCCTGCCCGTGCTGCCATGCTCTGCGCCTCTTCTGCCAGCCGGTCCACCGCCTGTGTCACCTGTGTACATGTATCATCTATGCTCTGAATGCTCTCCGTCTGAGCTTCCACACTGGCTCCGGTTTCTTCCATTGTGGCACTGATCTCCATGATATTTCCACTGATGATTTTCACCTTGTCATCCGTTGTGGTCATCTTATCCTGAATCGTTGAAGATTCCTGCTTTGTCTTGCGTATCGTTGCAATAAAGCGCTCCTCCAGTTCCCCGATCAGATATTTGATTTCCTCAACCTCATTTCCATGTGTTTTTCCATGCTCCTGGCCGATCACACGCTCTTTTACAAACTGTTTCATGCTGTCCATCGGTCTTAACATCTTTCCTATGACCAGATTTAAGAGCGATACTGTAACGCCAAGCAGGACGATGTCCATAACGAGTGGGAAAACCAGATTTTTTCTGATCTGTGCATTGATCACTTTTTCATTCTGTGTGACGCCCAGTTTCCACCCGGTAACATCAATATTTCCAATATCACCGTATTTTTTCTGCCCGTCATAGTCGGTAAAAACAAATGCCTTTTGCGCATTTATGTCTATTTTTACTTTATCAGTCAGAATGGTGTTTCCATCTTCCTTTGGAAGGAAATCCTTATTCGTATGGGTGATGACGCTTCCGTCTTCTGCCAGAAGAAACGTCTGGATACTCGGATCCGCACTGATATTCTGAACAATTTCTATCAGACGGTCTATCGTAATATCCGCCAAAAGTACCGCCTGTTCTCCCCCGATCGTCAATGGCTCTGCTATACTTACAACCATCTGTCCGGTCGCAAAATCTGTATATGGTTCTGTAACAATGTAAAGCGGACATTCGCAATCCGCTTCGCTACTTGCTCATGAACGCAGTCGCTTCGCGATCTGTCAGTGGGAGTTTTCAAGTCAAACGCCATAAAACTTGGCATGTATTTTTTCCAGTTAATAATTTTTAAAGGAGTAACTGCATGAATATTGACCCATCTATCCGTAAACTTCTTGATAATGAAACTACCATCCACGAAGCTCAGATTCGCGCTTTGTTCCAGACTCTTGACCGCAGGTTTGGGCTTCGTGGAGCTTCTGTGCCTATCCGCTTTGGTTACGATGAGGCTGTACTTGGCTCTTATACACCTGCTTCTTCTCATGAAAAGGAAGGCTTCTATTTTTCCCTTCTGTTTATTGGTTATGCCGTAAAGAAGCCTCTTTCCAAAGAGGATCGCCTGGATCTTTATAAGCACGAATACGCCCATTATATGCAGTACAATATGAAAATACCGGCGCAGTACAACTGGCAAGCCGGGAAACACGGGAGCGCCTGGAAATACTGCTGTTCTCTTGTGGGCGCCGCGCCTACTCCCTATTATAGAATCGGAGAAAGCCTTCTGAAGCACGATTATGACAAAGCTCTGAAAAACCCTATTCACGACAAGACAGTTCCCATCCGGGACACCTACCGCCGTGAACAGGCCTACAAAAGCGCCAAACATAGCGAAATAAAATTCCAGGTAAACGATGTGGTAACTCATCCCAAATTTGGGGAAGGTACTGTAGAGGAAATCGTACAACTGTCCAATTCCGTCCGGCTGCATATCCGGTTTGCAGATGATGAGGTAAAAAAGATTGACCAGAAATGGCTGCTACGGTCTGGTCATAAATAGTTATATTTTTACAAAACCCAATAAACTTATCATATAAAAGGAGTAAAAAGCCATGAAAAAAAATCATCATCTACACCGGCAGATTCACCTCTGCCTCATCATTTTACTGCTTCTGTTTTGCAGTTCAAGCCAGGTATTTGCCGCAGCAAGGGTAAATGTGAAAAATACCAGGATTAAATTATCAGCCACAAAGCTTACTTATAATAAAAAGGTACAGCGTCCAAAAGTAAGAGTAACTTATAAAGGAAAAGTCTTGAAGGAAAAGAAAAACTATATTGTAAAGTACTCTAAAGGCTGCAAAAAAGTAGGAACTTACACGGTTCAGATTATTGGAAAAGGCACTTATACCGGCACTGCTAAAAAACAGTTTGTTATTTTACCGCCGAAAGCCCAGATAATGAATATCTATGCAAAAACAGCAG
>ERZ780137.1621-NODE-1621-length-12223-cov-2.798899_pt1 | contig 12223 bp, 15 predicted proteins | sample MGYA00511020_ERZ780137 | MGnify/ENA primary metagenome ERZ780137 (study PRJEB29588, sample SAMEA2157917) | human gut metagenome | biome: human gut; feature: human-associated habitat; material: faeces | place: Denmark | collected 2008/2010 ... | reverse complement strand
CATGCTGGAGGGCACAGGACTGTCCGTGATTCCCTATACCATACAAAAACTGACTGCCGCAGCGGCAGCCAGTCTTTTAGCAATCCTATATCTTACTCTGTTTTCACCGTTCCACTAATTGCTGCTGTCCTGGGAATGATATCCGTCGTCATCCTCGTCCGGGATATCAAGCTCAGCTCTGTTGGAACGCACCGTATCATAGCACTCCTGCAGAGAATTGATCAGCCCGTCATACTTTGTAGTATAACTGTCAAGTGTGTGGCCGATGATGCTCTCCGCATTGGCAAGCAGGTCATCCGTATACTGGATCGCACCGATACGGATCGCATTGGCATCCGACGTAGCATTGTCAATGATCTCCTGCGCCTGTGCTGTTGCCTGAGTCACGATCTCATTCGCCTGCGCATATGCCTGCTGCATGATCTCATGCTCGCTGACAAGTTCTGTTGTCTGCACCTGCGCTTCCTCGATCATCGCGTCAGCCTTTGCCTTCGCATCCGCAAGGATCGCATCTCTGTTGGCAATGATCTTCTGATAACGCTTGATCTCATCCGGTGTCTTGCTGCGGAGTTCATTTAATAGTTCTTCCATAGTTTCGCGGTTTACAATGATCTTAGACGGTGCAAAAGCCTGCGTCTTACAGCCGTCAATATAGTCTTCAATCTCGTCTATTATCTGTTCAATTCTGCTGGCCATAGTAACCACTCCTTATTTTTTAATCTGATACTTATCATATATCCGGTCTATAAAACGTGCCGGCACAAACTTGGATAAATCTCCTCCATAAGATGCAAATTCTTTCACGATTGTAGAGCTTAAATAAGAATACTGGAGACTGGTTGTCAAAAAAATTGTCTCCACTTCCGGATTTTCCACATGATTTGTCTGTGCAATCTGAAGTTCATATTCAAAATCTGTTACAGCGCGTAGCCCTCTTACAATGATCGTCGCATCGATTTCTCTCATATAATCGACTAAAAGACCATTAAAACTTGTCACTGTAACATTTGGCATGGAATCTGTCATCTCCTTAATCATACTAACACGTTCATCTAAAGAAAACAACGAATTTTTTGCACTGTTATTAAGTACTCCGACCACAAGCTCGTCCACAATTCTAGCAGATCGTTCTATAATATCTAAATGTCCTAACGTCAACGGATCAAAACTTCCCGGATAAATTGCTTTTTTCATAGGTTCCTCCCATACAAATGGATCATGTATTTTTTCTATTGATTTTTGATGATAAATGCATGTTCATTTGTCTTATACGTCTTTAATCGTTTCAATGTGAATCCCATATCCGGCAAATAGTCAAACGCTGTATCCAACGATGCTTCGACGATGATGATTCCATTTTCTTTTAAAAGCGAAGAATCTTTCAGGTAAGAAAGTACATCATATTCAAATTCCTGTTTATAGGGAGGATCCATAAAAATGATATCAAACCGGTATTTTCCTTCCATCGCTCTTAAAGCTGATAAAACATCCGAATTATATAATTTTGTTTCTTTTGTAAACTTGGTAAAGCGGATATTGTCCTCCACGCATGCAGCAGCTTTTTTATTATTTTCGACAAAAACGGCATACTGCGCACCGCGGCTGACTGCCTCAAGTCCCATCTGTCCGCTTCCTGCAAACAGATCCAAAAAATAGCATCCAGGGATCTCATCCTGTATGATATTAAACAATGTCTCTTTGATACGGTCTGTGGTAGGTCTGGTGTCAAGTCCTTCTACCGTTTTTAAAGGAAGGCTTCTCGCTGTTCCTGCAATAATTCTCATACTAATAACCATGCCTTTCTAGTGTAAAATATCTTTCCTATATGGATTTTTCACACTGCATACGTTTCTTCTATACATTTTTTTAACATGGAAAGTGCGCTTTCTGTGGCGCTCTTTCTTACATCCATGCGGCTGCCGGAAAACATATGACGCTCCGTCACTGTCTTTCCATTCAGATAACAGCCGATAAACACCAGCCCGACCGGGCATTCTTTCGTTCCCCCATCTGGTCCGGCAACACCTGTCACGGATACTGCCGCCATTGTTGCAGCCGTTTTTGCTGCAGAAGCAGCCATATCCGCCGCTGTTTCACTGCTTACCACACCATAGATATCGATTGTTTCCGGTGCAACATGTATCATTTTAACTTTTGCTTCATTTGAATATGTCACATACCCCTCTGTAAAAAACTCTGAGATTCCCGGAACATTGATCAGCGTGGACGCGATCATCCCACCCGTGGCGGACTCCGCTGTTGTAATTGTAATTTGATATTTTTTTAACAAACCATAAATGGAATATTCCAGCGGTTCCTGTACTGCACTTTTGCCGGTACAGGAATCACTGGAATCATATACATGTTCAGCCAACTGCTATTCTCCTATTTCTGTTCTTTTAAAACATTTTTATTTTTGGCAATATAATCGATCAGTGATACGACTGTCAGCGCCAAAGCAATGTATGTAAGAACCGTGCCAAGCACTGCAAAGAACGAATTCGGAATATTTAAGATCAGCACGATCACCATAAGCATCTGGAAAACCGTTTTAAATTTTCCCCAATAACTTGCAGCAATTACAATTCCATTATCTGCAGCGACCAGACGAAATCCACTGATGATAAATTCTCTCGCAATGATAATGATGACAATCCAGGCTGCAAGCTGTCCTTTCTCAATCAGACAGATCATTGCAGAGCATACAAGCAGCTTGTCTGCCAGAGGATCCATAAATTTTCCGAAATCAGTAACCAGATTGTACTTTCTTGCAATTTTTCCATCCAGCATGTCGGTAAGACTTGCAATGATAAAAATAGCTACTGCAATATAATTGCCATAACCTTCAAAATACGGAGCAAGCATAAAGAAAACAAAAAACGGAATCAATATCATACGCATTACCGTCAGTTTATTTGGTAAATTCATAATTTACACTCTCCATTTCTGCACAATAAATTTTAAATACTGCTAGATCAATTCTCCAATCAGGTCATACTCATAGGCGCCTGTCACACGTACTTTCGCGATATCGCCCGTCATGAGTTCTTCATCTGTATTAATAAAAATATAACCATCTACATCCGGTGCATCACGGTAAGTTCTTCCAACATAAGCATTTTCATCACTCACTTTCCCTTCAATGAAAACGTATAACTCTCTGCCTTTCATGGTCTCATTTTTATCAAAAATAATCTCTTCCTGTAATTCCATGACATCTGCCTGCCAGTCTTTTTTCAGATTTTCATCCACCTGATCGGTAAACTCTGCAGCAGGCGTTCCCTCCTCCGGTGAATAGGTAAAAGCACCAAGACGGTCAAATTCCATGTCATTGATAAACTGCATCAGTTCCTCATGCATTTCCTGTGTTTCACCCGGGAAACCACAGATCAGCGTCGTACGCAGTGTAATGTCCGGAATGCGTTCACGCAGATGCGTAATGATCTTTACAAGATCTGCATTACTCGTTCTTCGTCCCATGCGTTTTAATATGGTATCATTTGCATGCTGGATCGGGATATCCAGATAATGGCATACTTTTTTGTTGCGGATCATGGCATCAATCAGACCTTCGTATATTTCTTCCGGATAACAGTACATGATACGGATCCAGAACAGGTCTTTGATCTTGTTTAACTCATCTAATAAACGGTGCAGTGACTTTTCACCATAGAGATCAACTCCGTAGAGTGTGGTCTCCTGTGCCACCAGGATGAGTTCTTTTGCTCCTGCAGCAACCAGTTCTTTTGCCTGTTCGATCAGATCTTCCATCGGAACACTGCGGTAATTTCCGCGGATATACGGAATAATGCAGTATGTGCAGCGCTTGTTGCATCCCTCTGCGATCTTTAAATAAGCAAAATGTCCGCCTGTTGTCACAGAACGTTTGGTGTGCAGTGTCGGCAATCCCTCTAAGGTCTTGAAATTCTCATAATGTTTGCCCTCTAAGGACTGATGCACTGCGTTTACAATATCCTCATAGGAATTCGTTCCAAGAATTGCATCCACTTCCGGGATTTCTTTTACGATTTCTTCTTTATAACGCTGTGCAAGGCATCCGGTCACGATCAGAGACTTTAATCTGGCTTCTTTTTTCAGTTCTGCCATCTCAAGAATCGTATTGATACTTTCTTCTTTTGCATCATTGATAAAGCAGCAGGTATTGACAATGATAATGTCTGCTTCCTGCTCATCATCTGTCATTTCGATTCCATCATCTCTTAACATGCCAAGCATAAACTCTGTGTCGACCAGATTCTTGTCACATCCAAGTGATACAAATAAAAGTTTTAAATTATTCTTCATCCGATGTCTCCGGTAAAATCTTTACCTTTCCTTCGTAAAGTTCTTCTACTGCGATGGATAATGGTTTCGGGCACACTTTTTTCTCTGCCATCGGCTCATCTCCTGCAATGATCTGGCGTGCTCTTTTTGCAGCTGCAATCACAATGGAATAACGGCTGTTTACAACCGGCTCCTCACCAATTTCCACACCGTCGTTTACTACTTTCATTAATTCTACATAAGATGGATGTATCATGATAATTCCCCTTTCTTTGCGCATTGCGCATATGGCGGTCTCCCGCTCTTAGATTCTTATATTTATGTTACAGATTTTTATCTGTTTCATGGACAGACTATTTTGAAAATGCTTTTAGTTCATTCCGCATTTCCTGTATGGCTGACTCATTACGGTTTACACGGTAATGTTCATTCTGAATGATCTGATGAACTTCTTCCACACAGTCTTCTAACACGTCATTGACTACCAGATAGTCATAGGACTCAATTCCCTCCGCCTCTTCAACGGCTCTTGCAAGTCTTGACTCGATCACGTCCATCGTCTCGGTTCCTCTGCCTATCAGACGGTTTTTTAACTCTTTGGCACTCGGCGGTGTCACAAACAAAAGCAATGTATCCGGGAATTTTTCTTTGACTTTTAATGCTCCCTGGATCTCGATCTCTAAGATGACATCTTTTCCTGCCTCTAACTGTTCTTCCACATATGCCTTCGGCGTGCCATAATAATTGCCGACGAACTGCGCATATTCGATCAGTGCATCGTCTTTTATCATCTGCTCAAACTGTTCTTTTGTGCGGAAAAAATATTCCACACCATCCGTTTCACCCGGTCTTGGATTTCTCGTCGTAGCCGAGATGGAAAGTGCATAGCTGTCAGCATATTTTTTCATTAATTCTTTCATGATGGTTCCTTTTCCCGAACCGGAAAATCCAGATACCACGGTAAGGATTCCTCTATTCTTTCGTATCATCATATACCTCTGTGGCATTGCCATTAAATCTGCCGGCAAGCGTCTCCGGCTGCAATGCTGATAAAATGATTTTGTTGTTTTCTGTAAAAATGACGCTTTTGGTCCTGCGTCCCTGTGTCGCATCGATCAGATTTTCCTGTTCTTTGCCTTTTTGCACCATACGCTTTGCCGGTGCGGAGTCTGAAGATACGATGCAGACAATCTTATCGGTATTGACCATATTGCCAAATCCAATATTCATCAGCTTTGCCATATACCACCCGTCCCTATTCTATATTCTGGATCTGTTCCCTGACCTTTTCAATATCCGTCTTTAAACTGATACCGATATCAGAAATTGCAAGATCATTGGTTTTAGAAAGAATGGTATTTGCCTCACGGTTCATCTCCTGCGCAATGAAGTCAAGTTTTCTTCCCACACTGCCACCAGCTTCCAAGGTATCTTTGGTACTCTTAATGTGGCTGCGCAGTCTGACTGTCTCTTCATCAACACAGATCTTATCTGCAAAGATCGTTACCTCCGTCGCAATTCTTGCATCATCGATCTGACGGTCTCCTAGCAGTTCTGCCACCTTAGCCTCTAACCGTTCTTTGTACTCCTTCATGATCACAGGGGAGCGCTCCTCAATGAAATCCACATAGGATAACATGCCATCAAGTTTCTCGCATAAATCTTTCTTTAAATGCTCGCCTTCCCTGATCCTGCTCTCCACAAACTGCTCTGCCGCACCGCGGATCACTTTTTCAAGTCCAAGCCACAGAGATTTCTCATCTATGCCCTGTTCCTCCATCGTAAACACGTCCGGGTACTTTGAAAGCGTGCTCACACGGATATCATTATCAAGTCCGAACTTCTCTGCCATACTGTTCAGATAAGTCAGATACTGGGCTGCGAGTGCTTCATTATATTTTAATGAAACATTGTCCTGCGTATAATCTTCGCAGTTGATAAAAATATCAACCTTTCCGCGCTCCATATACTCTTTTAACAGCGTACGGATCGCACTCTCGAAGAAATTCAGCTTTTTAGGCATCTTGATATTGACATCGAGATAACGGTGATTTACGGCTTTTATCTCTACCGTAAACTTGCGGTTCTCATCCGCAAATTCACACCGGCCAAAACCGGTCATACTTTTTATCATATTTCTCTCCGTTTCTGCAAAATATCCTGTCACGTAAAAATCACTTATGCATCACGGTTTCATCTCTTTCTCGTATGCATAAGTGATTTTATTATAAAGCGAATTTGATTTCAAGTCAATATCCCGGTTTTTTTTCTTCACAGGATTCGGGTGTCAAAAAGTTATTCTTAAATTTTTGATTGACAAATTGCATCCCCTGAAGCTGATAAGTCCGGAGCAGATAAGTTTCCTTATCTTAAAGGCTGTGATATGTATTCTGCCAGTTCCTCATAATCAGCAAAACCATATAGTACAAACTGATCTGACTGATATAACACATGGGATTTTTTCTGTTTTTTTGTAAAGGCAAGTTCATCACACTCTTCTTTGGACAGTAATATGAAACATTTTCCTTCCGGAGTCCGCAATCCATGTTCTTTTTTCTGGAGCCACGGTCTTACATTCTGTATCATAAACTGGTCATTCTGGATTTCGCAGTGCCAGACTTCTTCACTTCCATTACTGATCTCCGTCAGCAGATTCGCATGCCAGAAAGTAGCATAGCCTTCATGCATATTATTCTCCTGCAATATCTGCGCCATATTTTCATATTCTTCGTTCGGATTTATAATAGGCCTGTTATAATATGAAAACGCTGTGATCAGACAGAATACCATCAATATCCCTGCCAGCACAGTACAGATTTTTTTATTTTCGTTTTGAAATAAAATAGCAATTACAGGGACGATCCATATCGTTACCGGCAATAAATATCTGCTTTCATAATAAACATCTGTAAACAGATACAGCATTAAGAATACAACCGCCATGCACAGGAAGTACACCATCACCAGCATTTGTTTTTTGTAATACTGCTTCTGGCGTTTCCATGCAGATAAAATTGCTGCGCCAACAGTTAAAAAGATAATTGCAAAAAATGCATTTCCGAAAAGTCCCTCTGCACTGAACAGATCCACATCAGATTTATACCCAAGGTTACTGAGCCATCCGTTTATTACCATTTCAAACCTGTCAAATGAAAAATCTTTCAGATGAATCAGACTATAATTGGTAACATTATATTTTGTCATACACCATCTGGTATTCACAAAATTACCAACCATAGCACATATAAGTGCCGACATTGCCAGCATAACAAGTTTTAAATACTCTTTATTTTTCGGTGAAAACATCCAGAATAATCCTACTGTAATCATAAATGGAATATAGCACACCAAAAGCTGTCTGTAACCGGCAAGTCCCGCTCCAAAGGACAATAACTCTAAAAACAGCAGTATGATCCTGTTTTTCTTTTCTCTGATTGAGTGTTTCCAGAGATACAGGAATGTTCCAACAGTCAGAAAAGAAATTGTAATATGCGGTGTATATGCTGCCCCGCACAATACAACATAAATATATTCTTTAGAAAGCGGGCACAGAAACAAAACTGCCATCACAGGAAAATAAGACACTTCCAAATTGTATGCAAGCCATGCATAAGATCCGATCATAATCGCAAGGCAAAGTAAGGTTCCCACCACTCTTATCATATGCGAGTTCTGTATCAGATAAAATAATGGAGCAAATATCAGCTGTGTATTTAAAACTCTCAAATCTGTAGAGTAGCACCAGCCTGTCGGGACCGGATTTTTTTCTTCTGAAACATATTCTGCAAAAACAAGATCACTGGCAAGATCCGCATCAAGTTCCGCTTCCACATGAAAATACAGATACCGTGCCAACATCAGAAATGCCAGCACAAATCCAAACCATGCCAGATATGTCAGATATTTTTTCTTATTTGTTCCCATAAATTTATCGCTCCATTCATTTCTTGTCTTTTGTCATATTATCATCGTTTTTTATTTGTGTCAATTTAAAATATCTTTTTGATAATGCAATGTCATTTTGTATAGAATACTATACACATACACATGGAGGTATGTATGATTGCAGACAAAATTAAACGTTTACGGGAAGCAAGCCATCTGACGCAGACAGAGCTCGCAAAAAAGTTAAACATCACGCGCAGCAGTGTCAATGCATGGGAAATGGGGATTTCTACTCCCTCTACAACATATCTGGTGAACTCGCCTTACTTTTTCATGTTTCTACAGATTTTTTACTGGGTTTAGAACAAAATAATACCATTGATATTTCCACACTTTCTGAACGCGAAGCTATATTAGTCTATGAATTGGTAGATTATTTTACTTCACAAAAAAAAGATGTTGTCGACTGACAACATCTTTTTGGGTAGCAATATTATTTTCTTACTGTTCATATGGAAGTAATTCCAAGATAGCCTTTCTTTTTGAGTGCTTCCTCTATCTCATCTAACACTTCTTCACTCTCAGCGCTGATCTTATGAAAATGATATCCGGACGTCACATTGAGAAGTGGTGTCGATTTTCCTGTCTTTAAATCATCCATAAAGTTCTGCACATCTCGCCTGCTTTTGATATTTAGCGGAGCATCTAATTTCCCATAAACGCGGTGATTGACCATGACATTGACCACACATCCCCCAAGATCAACGATCGTAGTCAGTTCATCCTCCACCTGTTCATTGGTATGGCATACTTTAAATATCCTGACTGCCTGTTTTGGTTCATCCAGCAGATAACCTCTTGCAGTAGAAATAATCGGATACCCCTGTGTGCGGAGAAGTGCAATATCCTGCACTACGACCTGTCTGCTGACACCTGTTTTCCTTCCAATTGCCGTGCCGGATACCGGTGTATCTGTATCACGTATCATAGACAGGATTTCTTTTCTTCTGTCTGCTCCGGTCATTTCTTTTTCCATTTGCGATCCTCTCCTTTTTGACTCTGCATTTATTTTAGCTGAATCTGTCTATTTTTACAAGCGTTACTGAAGGGAATCTGTTACTTTCAAGTGTTTCAGGCTGATATCTAAGATCGGTGCTGAATGTGTCAGGGCACCGCTGGAAACATAATCCACTCCGAGTGCTGTGATCGTTTTGATATTCTCTTTTGTGATATTTCCGGAGCACTCTGTTTTTGCTCTGCCGTCGATCAGCCGGATTGCCTCCGACATCTGTTCCGGTGTCATGTTATCGAGCATGATAATATCCGCACCTGCTTCCACGGCTTCTTTTACCATGTCAAGATTTTCTGTCTCTACCTCGATCTTACGGACAAACGGAGCATATGCTTTTGCAGCAAGAATAGCTTCTTTTACACCGCCTGCCGCATCAATATGATTATCTTTGAGCAGAACACCGTCCGATAAATTGTAACGATGATTCTGTCCGCCTCCCACACATACGGCATATTTCTCGAAAATACGCATGCATGGTGTTGTCTTTCTTGTATCAAGTAATGTTGTGCTGCTGCCCTCTAATAACCGTGCAACCTGATGTGTATATGTTGCAATACCACTTAAACGCTGCAGATAATTAAGAGCTGTACGCTCTCCGGATAAAAGAACCCGCACGTCACCTTTTACCGTCGCAAGGAGCTGTCCTTTTTTTACAGCATCACCGTCTTTTACTTCCCTGCCATCCTGATTTTTCGCCCACTCCACTTTTGTGGACGCATCTAACATGGTAAATACACGTTCAAATACCGGAAGTCCGGCGATCACGCCGTCCTGTTTACAGATCAGTTCCACTTCACCGGCTTTATATTCCGGCATCACGGCATTGGTGGACACGTCCTCACTGTGAATGTCCTCCTCTAAGGCAAAACGGATGTATTTGTCAGCAACAAGCTGCATGGTAATTGGATTCAAATTCATGATCTTCATTTCCTTTCTCTTCATTTTGTATTTTTACTGCTGCACGTTTTGCAAAAACAAGACTCTCTAACAGGCTGTTGCTTGCAAGCCGATTCTTTCCGTGAACTCCGTTGCAGCTCGTCTCCCCGACTGCATATAGATTTGGCATCGTTGTCGCAGAATCGCGGTTCACATGGACACCGCCCATAAAATAATGCTGTGCCGGCACGATAGGCGCCGGTTCTTTTAAAAGATCATACCCTTCTTCGAGACATTTTTCATAAATGTGCGGAAAATGCTTCAAAATGATTTCCTTTGGAACATGTGCAAATGAGATCCATTCATACTCCACACCTTCTTTTTTCATTTCTTCCTGTATTGCTTTTGTCACAACATCACGCGGCAGAAGTTCATTGACAAACCGTTCTCCTTTGTGATTGAGAAGAACTGCGCCTTCTCCCCTTGCTGATTCCGAGATCAGGAAACTCCTTCCAGGCTTTTTACTGTAAAGGCATGTTGGGTGGATCTGTACATAGTCCATATGTTCAAGTTCCACACCGTGTTCTTTTGCGATCCTGCATGCATCACCGGTCAGTATTGGGAAATTGGTGGAATGCTCATAAAGACCCCCGATTCCTCCGGTTGCCATAATTGTATTGTCTGCATGAATATGCAGCGTTTCACCTTCTTTTGTTTCTGCGGCCATACCGGTGCATTTGCCATCATCCACCAAAATATCTGTCATGGTCGTATACTCTAAGATGGTCACATTCGAACATTTTTTTACATGTGATAGTAGTGTCGTTGTGATCTCCTTTCCGGTAATATCCTCATGGAAGCAGATCCTCGGCCGGGAATGAGCTCCCTCCCTGGTATAGGCAAGGCTTCCATCCGGATTTTTTGCAAAACGGACACCAAAATTCAACAGGTCGTTGATCACATCCCGGCTGGAACGTATCATAATATCAACGCTCTCCTTTCGATTTTCATAATGTCCGGCCCGCATAGTATCTTCAAAGTACGAATCGTAATCAGATTCATCCCGCAGTACACAGATTCCTCCCTGTGCCAGCATGGAGTCACAGCTTTCCAAATCTTTTTTTGAAAGCATCAGAATATTCATTTCTTCCGGCAGATTCAAAGCCGCATAAAGTCCTGCCACACCACATCCTGCAATCACTACATCATAATACAGATTTTTCATATTTGACCTCATTTCTGTGCCGCCATCGGAAATGTTTCGAATTCCGTTTTAACACATGTTGCTTTTATTTTCCGGCAAGTTCTAACATTCTTGCCAGCGCATTTTTTGCAGCGCCTTCCGTTTCCGGTTTTGCATGGATCTCATTTTCCCCTGTTTTTAACACATGAAGCACTTTTTCCGGCGTGATTTTTTTCATATTCACACAGGTCGGTGTTGTTTCCGGGAAATAAAACTCTGCATCCGGTCTGCGCTCTTTTAATTTTGTAAGAACACCGCACTCCGTGCCAATGATAAATTCTTTGTCGCTGCTCTCCCCGGCAAAATTGATAATTCCGCTTGTCGATCCGATAAAATCTGCGATTTCAATAATTTTATGATTGCATTCTGGGTGAACCAGTACTTTTGCATCTGGATGTTCTGCCTTTAAATCGAGCAATTCCTCCACCTGCATAAATTCGTGTACAATGCAAAATCCTTCGTTGTAAATAAATTCTTTTTCCGGTACTGCTGCCGCAACAAAATGTGCCAGATTCCGGTCCGGGATAAATAAAATATGTTTATTCGGCAGATTTTTTACGATCTTTACCGCATTTGCAGAAGTTACACAGACATCCGACCACGATTTGATCTCCTGTGTCGAGTTGATATAACACACGACCGCAAGGTCATCGTACTGGTCTCTCGCGGCCTGTACGGTTTCTTTTGTTACCATATGTGCCATCGGGCAGTCCGCAGCAAGATCCGGCATCAGTACTGTTTTATCCGGATTTAACAATTTTGCACTCTCGCCCATAAATGTCACGCCACAGAGTACGATCGTCTTATTTGCAAGCTCTGTTGCCTTTTTACTCAGGAAATAAGAATCTCCGATGTAATCGGCA
>ERZ780137.1620-NODE-1620-length-12233-cov-2.861472_pt1 | contig 12233 bp, 10 predicted proteins | sample MGYA00511020_ERZ780137 | MGnify/ENA primary metagenome ERZ780137 (study PRJEB29588, sample SAMEA2157917) | human gut metagenome | biome: human gut; feature: human-associated habitat; material: faeces | place: Denmark | collected 2008/2010 ... | reverse complement strand
GGCATCTAGCAGTGCGTCCAGCATGACCTCTGGCGTGTCCAGCAGAAGGACGCTGTACCATTCCTCACGGTTCGGCTCCCATCCCAGCAACGTATAGCCGTGGCTGGTAGATACGACTTCATATAGCGGGTCTTGCCGGAGAATATCGTCAAAGACCTGCAAAATCCGATCAAAGCTCAGCATCTTATTCGCCCCCCTCACCGAAAATCAATTCAGACAATATCGTTTCCTCAGCCTGTGCTTTCAATGTGTTCATCAAGCCTACCCATCGAATTTGATCTGCGGCTTTTAACGCTTCATCCACGCCTGCGGCTTCCATCAACTGTGGCATGAGCGTGTCCATGCGCTCGTTTGCAGCCTTGTCAATCTCCAACAGGTGCGGATATAATCGTCCTGTTAAAATCAGGTTGTTATAGAAAATAGGACGGTGCTTTTCCAAATACTGTTTTCGCATACGTCCATATTTTCCAATAGGCGTTCCAGCCTGCTCAGATAACTTTAAATCTGGAATATAGTAATCCCCGCAACGGGAATAAGTCAACCCTTTCATACGTTTACTCCTCTCCTTATACGGCTGCATGGGCCTGCACTGGTGCTTTCTGCGGCACCTGTTGCGGCAGCTGCCCAACCGGGATAAACACGCCGTTGGATATATCTTCCTCGCGGATCGCCGCTTTTGCAGCTTCTATTTGGGCTTTACGCTTGGCGTTGTACCGTTTTTCCCACGCCTTTTGCGCACCGCTCGCTTTTCGGCGCAGATAGTTTTGATGAAGCTTGTCCTTGCGTTCTTCACGTTTCCGCAATTCTTCCTGTTCTTCCGGCGTCAACGTCACTTCTCCGAAGTGGGACGGCATATATTTTCCGACAAAGTTAAAGTAAATCTCGACCTCCTGCGTAGTGTCCTGACTGCCTTTCCGGGCGCGTTCGTGGACAAGAATTTTCTCTACAAACTCATTGAGCATGGTCGTTGTCAGCGTATCAAAGTTTTCATATTTGTCGATCAGCGCGATAAATCTCTCGGCAGATTTACGGTTCTGCTCATAGCCGCTGACCGCCTTTTCCAACTGTACAATCTCACATTCCAGTTCGTTTTGCTCCTTAGCGTATTGAGCGTCAAGGGCGGCATAGCGGGCATCTGACAGTTTACCCAGCACATGATCTTCATAGATTTTGCAGATCAGCTTTTCCAGCTCTCTGTCAATGTTTTCCATATCTGTTCCAGTACGGCTCAAAAAAAGCTGCATGACCGGGGTGGTGATATTGCGTTTTTCCTTTTTTAACCGGCCAAGGATCCAGCGGATCAGGATCTCATCCGTCTGCTTTTTAAATTCCACAACGCTCCCTGTCTTCTGCGCCGCCTTATACATCTTTGAACGCTTATCAATTTCCTCTTCCACAAAAACAAGGCAGGTACTCTCCGGCAGTTCCGGAAGATACGCTGCCAGCTCCTCACAGGAATTTTTAAAAAAGCCGCTGTTCTCGATCAAGATCAGTCTTCGATCGGCGAAAAACGGAAGCGTTTCCGCCAGGTCTATGATGGCTTTGGGATTGGTATCCTTTCCCTCAAATGATGAAAAATTCATCGTGTCATCCGAAGCGACCAACGCCTGCTTCAACTTCCGTTTATACTGATGCTTTAAGTATGCTTCCTCCCCAAATAACAGATATACCCTCTTAAATTGTCCGCTTTTAATATCTTCATCAATCGTTTTCATAACATTTATTTTAGCACAGGATACACTTTTTCTTCAAGCGGCTTTCCATAGTTTTGTACCGCAAAGCCTTCTTTCGTCTTCCTTATTCGGATCCGACCGCCTTTCATGGTATAGCAGATTTCTGACGCATACGCTTCCATGCGTGCCACCGCGTCCTTTCCCGGGTGTCCGTACCTGTTGTTCGCGCCGCACGAAACTACACAGACTTCCGGTGAGAGCACCTTTAAAAAGTCTTCTGAATTGGAATAATTTGAGCCATGATGTGCCGCCTTATAAAAAGACAGCTCCGGCAGCTTTGTTTTCTCTGTAAGCCATTCTTCTTCTGCCTTTGAAATATCACCGGTAAAAAGACCACGGAACCCTTCTGTCTCATACAATAACACCATCGAACCGGCATTGGCATCCTCCACCGGATAATCTGCGGTTGGAAAAATACAGGTGATCCGGTCATTTTTCGTCCGCAGACTCTCCTTTGCTTTTAAATAGCATATCGTAATTCCGTTTCTTTCAATCTCTTCCTCCAATTTTTCAAGGGAAGCATCCCGGTATCCATATTCCGGAAACACAACAGTCCCGATCGGGTAATCCAGCTGCAGGATCTCTTCCAGCCCATTGATATGATCTGCGTCCGTATGGCTGACGAACCAGTAATCGATCCGCCTCACGCCTTTCGCTTTTAAAAACGGCAGGATCCGGTATGTGCCAACGCCGGACACACTGCTGCTGCCGCCATCGAAAAACATTGATATGCCATCGCTCGTGCAAAGATAAATGCCATCTCCCTGTCCGACATCCAAAACATCGATCTCCATCTGCTTTTTATGCGGAAAAAGCAGGATCCCAACAAGCATTACCATGACGCCACCCAGACACAGCCGTTTCCGCATCCCGGTACTTTTTTGTTCTTCTGTCTGCTTCCCTGCAGAAAAGAGCAGCACTGCAAGCAGGCCGTAATAAACGATCAGCCGCGCTCTCCCCGGACTTCCCGTGATCCATTGCGCACATGGAAGCGCCAGAAAGGCGCCACACACTTTTTCATAGAATAACAGTAAAAGATCGGGCAGCCACAGAATCAAATGCGCAAGCCTGGGCACTGCGGTACCAAGGATCCCGCCGATCAGTCCGCATCCCAACACGACTCCCATAAACGGAAGCAGGATCAGATTGATCCATACCGCATAGACCGGGATCTCATAATAAAAACTGCATACAAGCGGAAGCGTCATAAGCTGGATCCCTGCGCTGGTCAAAATATTTTTTAGCAGTGCATGTTCCGGCAAAAATCCGGCTGCCAATGCCTTTCCGGCGACAACTACACCCGTGACCGCCGCAAATGAGAACAAAAATCCGGGGTAAAAAAGCAGAAACGGATTTCCGCCAAGCAACAGCACCCCGGCTGCCGCAAGCGCCGTAAGCGAATCGTAGCTTCTCCCCATGCCATCCGCCGCAAGCAGGAAAAGAAACATCAAAAACGCCCGCCTGGCAGATACATCAAAGCCACTCATATACGCAAAGCAAAATACCAGACTTCCCGCAAAAAGCCCTGCTCCACGATAGGTTCCACCCCGTTTTTTTAGGAAGCGGTAAGACGTCAGCCCGATGACCGACAAGTGCAGACCCGAAACACAGAGCACATGCGAGAGCCCGGACTTCTGATACATGGTTTTTATCTCTGAATCCAGCTGCGACTTGTCCCCGAGCACCATCCCCATCATCACGCCGGCATTCTGCGGCGACATTTCTTTTTGATAGACGCGCTTTAAGCGCTCCGCGAGTGCAAAAAGTTTCTCTGCAAACCAGTTCGTTTCTCCATAGATTCCAAGCAGCTTTGCCTGTTTTACCTTAAAATCAATCTGCTTTGCCCGGTAATAGGCCTTTTCATTAAAATTTCCTTCATTGCGCGCCTCCGAGAGCGGATACAGCACGCCTTTTACTACAATGGTTTTCCCGATCGGATACTGACCGGTGTCGAAATATACTAAGATATGATTACAAGAATAATTGACTGATTTCACCTGAAAGATACAATCTTTCAGATAGAGGACTGTCTGATCGTCTGTTACTTCTTTTCTGTAGATCCTGCCCTGACACGCCACAGGCTGCTTTTCCCCGATATACGCCTGATACGCCGCTATTTTGGTAAGCTCTCTGTCTGTCACCCGCATACCGGTAAGAAGCATCGCAAGAAACGCGCCACCCTGGATCAGCATGCGGGCAAACCGCCGTTTTCGGATCAGTTCAAAAGAAGCCATCACAGACAGGATCCCTGCCGCAAGCAGGATGTATTTTTCTTTTGTAAGCATATAACCCACTCCAAATACAAAGCCTGCCGCCGCCTGACACAATGGCCGTCTATTCAGTTTCGGTCTCCTCCTCCTTCTCTCCGGTGAGATAATCCAGATTCCGGTCGTACAGCGTATCAAACGCGTAATCATCCCGGTACTTTCCCTTGGTATCTCCGTTTACCGCTATCTGCACTTTACTGACGTAAGAAAGTTCCGAAAGGGAATCCACGATCGAATAGATGACCACCGGTTCTTTGATCTCATAATTCTGATTCAGAAATCCCTCATCAAAATTGACATAGCAGACACCATCCACTGTGGAAACACTGACTAACTTGGTTCCCTGCGGGATCGCAGACTGCTCTCCCTCCTCAAGCGGGCCCTCAAGCAGCCGCTCCACGACCAGTTTCTCCATGGAAATATTGCTGCTGTAATGCACTTTCTGTGTTTCACGCACAAGACCGTCTCCCGCCATATTCGCAAAATACAGCGTGATCGTTGCTTCCTGGATGGAATTGATCTGCTCACCCGGATTTTCCACAAAACTGTCATTGGTCATGACTCCGACTACATTTCCGTTTTTATCGGTGAGCGGTGCCCCATCCACATAAAAAGACACGCAGGAAATATCCTTTAACTGTGTCATCGTGCGGACTACCGCCGCCCTGCACAAGACCTCCGTCATGGCATCCATATGCAGATAATTTCCATCAAATCCGATCGACAGCTGCTCCCCGGACAACTCATACTCTGTCACCGTCACATCCGCCGGTATCGTCCGTTTGACATCGACTGCCCCGGTATCCTCCTGCAGCGCGGCAACCAGTTCCCTCATCTGCCCTTCACTGTCCTGCGCCTGCATTTCATAGTCCCGTCCTACAATCTTGGTTCCGTCTTTATTGATATAATAGATCTGATAACCGTTCTGCTGCTCCGCGTTCTCTCCTTTTCTGCCGCATCCGCAGAGTAAGAGAAGAAAGAGCAAAAACAATAATCCTGTCTTTTTCACATTTTTCTCCCTTTATGCAATGTAATTTAACGGAAGTCTGACATTAAAGATCGTTCCCTCTCCGACCGTACTGAATACTTTGATCGCTCCACGGTGCATCAGGATCGCATTCCGCGTGATCGCAAGTCCCAGTCCTGTTCCACCGATCTCTCTCGAATGGGATTTATCCACCCGGTAAAAACGTTCGTAAATATGTTCTAAGGATTCCTCCGGAATTCCGATCCCGGAATCCGATACCTTCAAATAACAGAACTGATGATCCGCATTGAGTGATACATGTACCCATCCGTCCGGTTTATTATACTTGATCCCGTTTTCAATAAGATTGGTGATCGCAAGTGTGATCTTGACCTCATCGACCTCGGCAGTTACCGGCCGGAAACTCTCAAGCACCAGATCCACATGCTGCTTCTCCGCGATCGGACGCAGCCGCTTTAAGATCTGCTCCAAGAGCTCATTCATATTGACCTGGGATATGTTTAAATCTGCCGCCGATTTATCCATTTTGACCAGCGAAAGCAGATCATTGATGATCTTGGTCTCCCGCTCGATCTCACCACCGATATCCTGCATAAATTCCCGATACAGCTCGATCGGCACATCTTCCTGCCCGTTTAATGAATCCGCAAGTACCTTCATCGAAGTCAGCGGTGTCTTTAATTCATGGGAGACATTGGATACGAACTCCTGTCTGGAATCGTCAAGCACCTTCATCCGCGCAGTCAGTTCGTTAAACTTGGTCGATATCTCCTGCGTTTCCGAAAAATCATCCACTTTAAGGTCACTGCTGCCATATCCGGTCTGGATCTCCTCGATGGATTTTGATATCTTAAGAAACGGTCTGGTCAGACGTCCTGCCAGAAATACCGCTACTGCCAGGATCACCAGCGCGCTGATCACCTGTATCGTCAGAATACTGGTCTTTAAATAATCCAGGTTGGAAAGAATGCTGTCCGTTGACACACTTACAAGCATCACACCGACCACATCCTTGGTCCCGGCATCCGTAAGCGGGATCGTCATCTCGATATAACGGTTTTCCGAATCGTAGTTCGACATTTCCTTTCCGTAAAAACTCTGCATGACTTCCTCGGAAATGATCGTCTTATCCTGATCCAGTCCATAGGTATCCTTCACGATCCGGAACGTATCATCGATCAGGATCACTCTGCCGTCATAGATCGTAGAAAGCTGGTCTAACTGCGCATTGATCACTTCCGATGTACTGTTGTGCAGATAATCGTCTGCCACCACGCGGTTCGCCAAGATCTTTGCCTGACTTAAAATATCAATACTCCGGTTGGAAACCGCCTTTTTTTCATAAGCCTGAAGCATTCCCGCCCGAAGCAGGATCCCCGGCAGAATGCCAAAAAGCAGAAACAGTATGATAAGCCGGAACTTCAGGCTTTTAAAAAATGTCACAATCTTTTTCTTCGTCATCTTCTGGTTCCTCTGCCATTATCCCTGATAATAATAGCCTACGCCCCATTTGGTGTGTACATATTTCGGTTCACTCGGATTTTTTTCAATCTTTTCACGCAGTCTGCGCACATGCACGTCCACCGTTCGCACATCGCCCGGATACTCATATCCCCAGACAATGTTCAAAAGATTTTCTCTGCTGTACACTTTGCCCGGATGCATCACAAGCAGCTCTAAAAGATCGAACTCTTTTGCGGTCAGATTGATCTCTTTTCCAAGGATAAAAAGCCGTCTGCTCTCACCGTCTAATTTCAGGTCTCCGCTTTCTATGACTTTTACCGCTTCTTCCTTTTCGCGCTTTCCGGATGTTCTGCGCATGATCGCCTTGATACGCGCCTTGACCTCAAGGATATTAAACGGTTTTGTGATATAGTCATCGGCACCGTAATCCAGTCCGAGGATCTTATCCATATCGTCTCCCTTTGCGGTCAGCATTACGATCGGCACATCCGAGAATCCCCGGATCTGCTGGCACACCTCAAACCCGTCCATCTTGGGGAGCATGATGTCCAGAAGGATCATATCATACTGATTCTCCGTTGCCAGCTTTAGCGCTTCCTCACCGTCATACGCACATTCCACTTCCATTCCGTCCTGTTCCAGACTGAACCTGATTCCCTTCACGATCAATTTTTCGTCATCTACTACAAGAACTTTCTTCGCCATTTTCCCACCTCAGTTGACTGCGATACTGTCTTTGATTTTTGAAAAGACACCTTCTTTGATGCCCTCTATTTTTTTGATATCTTCTATCGAAGAAAAACCGCCGTTTTTCTCCCGGTATGCAATGATACTGTCCGCTTTCGCTTCTCCGATCCCGGGCAGCGTCATAAGCTGTGTCTTTGTCGCAGTGTTGAGATCAACACGCCCGTCTGCCGTATCGCTCTTTTGCGTGTCATCTTTCTGTACCTGCTCATTCTGCATTTCTTCTTCCGTCAGAACAACGATCATCTGTCCGTCGTGTATCTCTTCCGCCTGATTCAGGCTCTCGTATGCCGCGTTTTCCTGCATACCGCCTGCCGCCGCGACCGCCTCACAGATCCGGCTCCCGCCAGGAAGCACATAGACTCCCGGTGTGACAACCGCACCGCATACATACACGGCGCATTCTGTATCCTGCTCCGCTTTCTCCTGCTCGGTATCCTGCCCCACGCTTTGTTCCACGCGCTCAGCCGCTTCTGTTTCTTCCTCCGTGGAGAGATATACTTTCTCTGTTTTTCCGCATCCGGTGATCACCATCAGCCACAGCGAGATCACGATCCAGACCGTTTTCTTTTTTCTTCTGCACTCTTTTGTTTGCATAAACATTGCTCCTTCATAATCTTATTTATGAAAGAGTTCCTCAATGTCCGACTATCCTATATTCTAACGAAATTTTGCCGTTATGACAAGTACATGTTTCTTAAATATTCCTAAACCGGCGCTCCATTCCAGACCGCTGTCATCCTGTTTTTCAGTTCCCGCAGAAAATCTTCCACATCCATCGTATTTGGAATCGATACCGAATTCTCATATGCATTATAAATGATACGGCTCGTTTCATCGGTGATCACGCTTCCCTTTACCGGGACATGCCCCGTCTGCGCTTCAAAATCTCCCATTGCCTCCGTCGTAACATAAAACGCGAAATCCGCCGCCTTTTTTTCTTTTTCCGTAAACGCGTTGACCACAAGAAGTTCTGTGTAGGAACCGCCGCGCATAGAAAGCGTGTCATTCATGGCAGGCAGTGCCGCCACCTGACAGGTATCACCATTTACCGCTCCAAGATCCCAGGAATCAATGATCGCGGAGAGTGTGGCACCGGAATTAAAATCATCCAGCACCTGTTTTCTTGTCATCGTTTCCGTGTCCAGATCGATGGTCTCCGTCAGTCCGCCGAAAAAGGCAAGTTCCTCTGCGTAACGCGCTTCGTCTGTCGTCACGGAAAGCTTTCCCATATCGTTTTCGTCAAACGAAAAGCTTTCCCCGACAAACGAGAAATCATAAAATTCATCCGCCACATTCCACTCGATCAGATTTCCGGCGATCAGACCGAGTTCGTCATTCTGCGCCATCGCAAAAATCTGTTCCACGCTTGCCGGTGCCGTGGCAAAGACATCGGAACGGTATACAAAAACCGGTGTGTGGAAAGTAAGCGGGTATGCATACATTTTTCCACCACAAGAAGATGCAGTCACTGCATTTCCCGCGTCATCCGCGCGAAACACATCTGCATCTTCATTTTCTGCCGCCAGTCCATATAAGTACGCTTTTCCAAGAGAATCATTCTGAATCATGTAGATGTCGGGATATCCCGCGTCATCCATTGAGGTCTGGTAAATACTCTCCACAAATCCCAGACTGTCCTTTAAGACCACATCTACCGCAATGCCGCTCTCTTCATAATACTTTTTCGCACAGTCATACAGATAACCGGTCATGCTATCGTCCGTATACCATAACGTAAGTTCCGGCTGTGCCTGTTCATACTCCGCCGTCTCTTTTTCTTCCTGCGGTGCGGACGCCTTTTCCCCGTCCACCACCGCAATGCCCGCCATACCGGCAAGGCAGATCAAAAGCACGGTTACAGAAAGCAGTTTCTTATTCTGTTTTTCCATCCTATTTCTCTCTTCTCATCTGTTTTTTTTATTTCATCTTCTGAAAAACCTTCTCCAGTTTTTCCACCATCTCATCGACATGTTCTTTTTCAATAATGAGCGGCGGTACGATACGAAGTACATCGCTTCCTGCCGTAATAAGGATCAGTCCCTCTTCCAGCGCCTTTGCAGACACCTGTCCGACCGGTTTTTCGCAGACGATTCCCTGCATCAGTCCCATTCCACGGCGTGCCGTTAAAAAGTCATATTTTTCCACAAGTTCATCCAGGCGTTTTTCCAGATATGGTGCGATCTCCTTTACATGCTCGGTCAGATGCTCTTTTTCCATGAGTTCGAGCACCTTATCAACTGCCGCACCGACAAAAGGATTTCCACCGTAAGTTGTTCCGTGGTCTCCAGGTACCAGAGACTTCTCGGCAACACGCTCTGTCATTAAAAACGCTCCGACCGGCACACCACAACCAAGCGCCTTCGCGCTCGTCATGATATCCGGTTTCACCCCGTAATGCTGCCATGCGAACATCTCACCGCTGCGTGCCATACCGCACTGGATCTCGTCTAAGATCAGAAGGATGTCATGCTCATCGCAGAGTTTGCGCACACCTTTCATAAACTCTTCTGTTGCCGGATAGATTCCTCCCTCACCCTGGATCGTCTCAAAAAGGATCGCGCAGGTATTTTCATTGATCTGTGCTTCCACGCTGGAAAGGTCATTAAATGTCGCATATTTTACGCCCGGCATCAACGGCTCAAACGGCTCTCTGTAGTGCGCGTTTCCGGTCACAGACAGTGCTCCGATCGTTCTTCCGTGGAAAGAATGTTCCATCGCAATGATCTCATGACCCGCATGACCGTCTCTTGTATAAGCATATTTTTTTGCGGATTTGATAGCTCCCTCGATTGCCTCCGCGCCGCTGTTGGTAAAGAACACGCGATCCATGCCGGATGCCTTTAACACACGCTCTGCCGCATGGATGATCGGCACATTATAGTAGAGATTTGAAGTATGCATCAGCTTGTCGATCTGTGCCTTTAACGCGTCATTATATTCCTTCTTTCCGTAACCGAACGCCTGCACCGCGATCCCGGCTGCAAAATCAAGATATTTTTTTCCGTCCGTGTCATAGAGGTACACGCCCTCGCCCTTATCCAGCACGATCTGATAACGATTATAGGTATGTAACAGTTCTTTTTCCGCTTCGTCAATATATCCCTGTTTACTCATGATAGAATTTCGTCTCCTTATCTCCTAAAATGGCTGTTCCGATTCCTCTGTTTGTAAAGATTTCAAGCAGCAGACAGTGCGCAATACGTCCGTCTAAAATATGCACTCTGTATACTCCGTTTTCGATGGCATCGATACAGTTGTTTAACTTTGGAAGCATACCGCCGCCGATGTAGCCGTCCTCGATCAGCTTGCGCGCATCGGAAACCGGAAGCTCCGAGATCAGGGTATCCTTATCCTCCGGATCTTTGTATACACCCTCAATATCGGTAAGAAATGCCAGTTTTTCTGCTTTTACCGCTCTTGCGATCGCACATGCCGCGTCATCCGCATTGATGTTATAGGTATTGAATTCATCATCCATACCGACCGGGCATACGATCGGAAGGAAATCTTTCTCCAGCAGATCATAGAGGATCTTCGGATTGACTTCCTTTACGTCTCCGACAAATCCGATGTCCTGTCCGTTTGAAAGCTTTTTGTCTACCTTTAACAGTCCGCCGTCCTTGCCGCTGATACCGATCGCATTGACCCCTAAGGATTCTACCATCTGCACCAGAGACTTATTGACCTTGCCAAGTACCATCTCCGCGATCTCCATCGTTGCCGCATCGGTCTTTCTGAGTCCGTTGACAAATTCCGGTTCCATGCCGACCTTGCCGACCCATTTGCTGATCTCCTTGCCGCCGCCATGAACAATGATCGGCTTAAATCCAACTAACTTTAAAAGTGTCACGTCCTGAATGACATTCTTTTTTAATTCTTCATCCACCATGGCACTTCCGCCATATTTTACTACAATGATCTTCCGGTTGAACCGCTGGATATACGGCAGTGCCTCGATCAGGACTTCCGCTTTTTCCATGATTTCTTTCATATTCTTTTCTTCCAACTTTACATCCTCCGTTGTTATCTGTTCCCCTTATTTTTCTGTGTTTCTGTCTGCTGTCGTTCCGACCCGCTTTTTAAGAACGGTAATCCGCATTAATCTTGACATAATCATAAGTCAGATCACAGCCCCATGCTGTCGCGGACGCGTCGCCCATTTTGATATCTGCCGTTGCGGTCACTGCCTCTGCGGAGAGGATCTTTGTCGCCTCTTCCTCGGAATAATCCAGAGCCACACCGTCTTCAATGATCTTGATCTCACCGTTTTTGCTGCTAAAATACAGATCGACTTTTTCCGGATCGAATACCGCGCCGGAGTAGCCCATTGCGCAGAGGATCCTGCCCCAGTTCGCGTCATGTCCGTAGATTGCCGCCTTGGTAAGATTCGATGTAATAACCGATTTGCTAAGCACCTTTGCCTGCTCTTTGTCCTTCGCATGAATGACTTTCACTTCAAAGAGCGCGGTCGCGCCCTCTCCGTCTCCTGCCATCTGCTTTGCCAGTGTAGTGTTGACAAAATTTAATGCCTCCGCAAATTTGCGGTAATCCTCGTTTTTCTCCGAAATCTCAGCATTTCCCGCTTCCCCGTTTGCAAGAAGCAGGCAGGTATCATTTGTCGAAGTATCGCCGTCCACCGAGATCATGTTATAGGTATCTTTTACATCCTCGCTCAGCGCTTCCTGCAGCAGTTCTTTTGTGATCGCCGCATCTGTGGTCACAAAACTCAACATCGTACACATATTCGGATGGATCATTCCGGAGCCTTTGCACATGCCGCCGATCGTAACGGTCTTTCCGCCCAGCTCAATCTCAACTGCCACTTCTTTTTCATGTGTATCGGTCGTCATGATCGCAAGGGAAGCCTGGTGTCCCGCTTCGTTTGCATCCGAAAGTTCCGGGACCATTGCGGACACGCCGTCTTTGATGCATTCCATCGGAAGCTGCATTCCGATCACCCCGGTAGATGCCACTAACACGCTGTCCGCCGGAATTTTCAATAGCTCTGCCGCATGATCCGCGGTCTGGCTGCAG
>ERZ780137.1605-NODE-1605-length-12365-cov-4.098619_pt1 | contig 12365 bp, 12 predicted proteins | sample MGYA00511020_ERZ780137 | MGnify/ENA primary metagenome ERZ780137 (study PRJEB29588, sample SAMEA2157917) | human gut metagenome | biome: human gut; feature: human-associated habitat; material: faeces | place: Denmark | collected 2008/2010 ... | reverse complement strand
TGCAAAACTATCCGGGAAAATATTATAAATAACTGCGTCCTGCGCCCACTTGGGAGGATTAACAATATCTGCCCTGTGGTTAAAAGGAAGCTGATAATATTCTGAACGATCATCTACCGGTGTCTCACAAAAACAATCTCCATAATATAATATTTTTTCTGTTCCATCATCCAATTCAAAGTAATAGCATAACCTCTTATACGGATTTTCCAAAATCACTTCATAATAATCATATAAAGGTGCCTGCGCTATTATCTTCATTTCAACCTTTGTAAAAATAACAGGTGTTTTTCGACACGCCCTGTCTCCATAATACAATGTGCATTTCCTCAGATCATCTTTTGCAGTCCTTAATCTTATCACCACATGGGATTCATCTATACCATATGCATATTGTGACATGGGAATATGTAAAATAGCACTTTTATTCATAATCTGCTCCTATTACCAAAACTGTCCTAGCCCTTTACACCACCAGAAGTCAGTCCTGTTGTCATGTTTTTTTGTAACGAAAAGAATACTATCAGAATAGAGATTGACACTACAATAGATGCTGCTGCAAAAACAGGCCAGCTGCCACTCATTTCTGTTGCCTGTAGGGAATATAATCCCGCTGCCAACGTATATGTATCGGAACCTGTCATGAAATTTACTGCAAAAATATATTCATTCCATACATATACCAATACCATCATTGCAGTTACTGCTATTGTAGGTTTCGCTAAAGGCAATACAATTCGAAGAACAATCTGTGTCTGAGATGCCCCGTCAATTTGGGCAGCTTCTTCTATCTCTGTTGGAATCGTATCAAAATATCCTTCAAACGGTTATGTAATTTTGCCCTCTACTTTTCATGGCAAAAAAGTGGATAGGGTACAACCAAAATTTTTATTCCTACACTTGTCCAAAGGAAAAACTATACATGGCAATGCGCTGAAAATTTTATCCCCTCACTTTTCATGCCGAAAATCGGGTGTTCTAACACCTTAAAAATTGAGAATTTACAAAATGTTCAAAATCCCGAGGGCTAACCGCAAAAAGAAAACAGGCAAAGGACGGTGAGATCCTCTGCCTGTTGCAGTATATATTTTCGAAACAGAAACAGAATCGTGCGATCCCGTTTCCGATTATCTTACTTTGTTACGGTTCTAATTCAGGTGTCGGCTCGTAGACTTCCATCATCAGCCGCGATGCAAATCGAAATCCGTTTGTGAACGCTTGTAGCTCGTGCCGGTCGTAATTTATGCATCCGTTTTTTTAATTTGCTCGAACAGAGCCTTTTGCTGTTCTGTGAGAGTGGCTCTGAGCTTTGTTTCAAGCCGCACAACGGTTACAAACGATCCGCCTTTGTCTGTGCCGTTTGCTATACTATGCACTGTTTTTTCAAAGAATGAGCGCCTTAATGCAATCTTAATACAGCACACCGGATCATTACACCGTTTTTTTATATTTCATAATATACTCTTTGTAAACAAACAAAAACAGGAGAAGTATATATGTCTGAAATTACACATAGAAAAAAGCGACTGTCATCCTTTAAGCTGATCGTTTTGGGCTTTGCCGGGGTTATTCTGCTCGGAGCACTGATATTGATGCTGCCGTTTTCATCGACTGCCGGAGTTGTTACGCCGTTTCACGAGGCACTGTTCACATCGACCTCGGCCGTTTGCGTTACGGGGCTGGTCGTGCAGGATACGGGCAGTTATTGGTCCGCTTTCGGGCAGACGGTAATACTGCTGATGATCCAGATAGGCGGGCTCGGTGTTGTGACAGTTGCGGCATTTTTCGCTATGCTGTCCGGCAGAAAAATATCGCTGATGCAGCGCAGTACCATGCAGGACGCCATCTCTGCCCCGAAGGTCGGCGGGATCGTCCGCCTGACCCGCTTTATTGTACGGGGAACTTTTTTGATCGAGCTTATCGGAATGATCGTCATGCTGCCGACATTTTGCGGAAACTTTGGTATCAAGGGAATTTGGATGGCGGCATTTCATTCGATTTCCGCCTTTTGCAACGCCGGCTTTGACATACTCGGCACCGCAGAAAACAAATACCCGTCTCTTACGGGATACATCGGAGAGCCTACAATAAACATTGCAATTATGCTTTTAATTATTGTGGGCGGTATTGGATTTTTGACCTGGGACGATATTTACACAAACAAGCGGCATTTCAAAAAATACCGTATGCAAAGTAAGGTCATATTGGTAACAACGGCAATCCTCATTATCGCTCCCGCAGTATTCTTTTTCTTCTGCGATTTTACGGGGCTGCCGCTCGCCGAAAGGATTCTTGCGTCGCTTTTTCAGTCTGTCACACCGAGAACCGCCGGTTTCAATACCGCTGATCTTCCCGCTATGACCGGTTCTTCCAAGGCAATTATGATCCTGCTCATGCTCGTCGGCGGATCGCCCGGCTCCACGGCAGGCGGTATGAAAACGACCACGCTTGCCGTTCTGATTTTGAGTGCATTCTCCGTCTGTCGCAAAAAGGATGATGCCGAAGTCTGCGGCAGGCGCATTGACGGTTCGGCAGTGAAAAACGCCGCAGCCGTTGCCGTAATGTATTTCCTGCTGTTTTTTGTCGGCGGCATTGTTATCAGCACGGCAGAAGATCTGCCGCTTAGCACCTGCCTTTACGAAACGGCGTCCGCTGTCGGAACGGTCGGGCTTACCCTTGGAATCACACCGCAGCTCGGTGTTCTTTCTCAGCTTATTTTGATCGTCTTGATGTATCTCGGCAGAGTCGGCGGACTTACCCTGATTTACGCGGCGATTTCCAACAAAAATCAGAGCGGAGCAAAGCTGCCGCTCGAAAAAATCACAGTCGGATAAAGGAGTTACTATATTATGAAAAACATATTGTTAATAGGTCTCGGCAGATTCGGTAGGCATATCGCTTTGCAGCTGAATAGGCTCGGGCATGAGGTGATGGCGGTAGACAGCAACGAAGAAAGGGTCAATGAAATTCTGCCGATCGTTACTAACGCACAGATAGGTGACAGCACAAACACGGAATTTTTAAAGTCGCTCGGCATCGGAAACTTTGATGTGTGCATAGTCACCATAGGAGGAAATTTTCAAAATTCGCTGGAGACTACTTCTTTACTGAAGGAACTCGGCGCAAAATTAGTTGTGTCACGCGCCGAGCGTGATGTTCAGGAGAAATTTCTTCTGCGTAACGGAGCGGACGAAGTAATTTACCCTGAAAAGCAAGTAGCAAATTGGGCTGCTATTCGCTATACCGCCGATCACATACGGGATTACATCGAGGTCGATGAGGCTCATGCCATTTTTGAGGTAGAGGTTCCGGAGGGTTGGATTGGAAAAACCGTCGGAGAACTTGATATCCGCAGAAAATACAGCATCAATATCATGGCGACCAAGGAGAACGGAAAGATAAATATGGCAGTTTCACCGGAAACCGTTCTTACGGACAATATCACTCTTTTGGTTCTCGGTGCTTACAAAGAACTGCAAAAGTGTTTTCGCATTTAACAGAGGTGAATGAGGATGGCTGAGCTATTGCTGATCGTCAGCCTGCTTGGCATATTTGCTTTCGGATTTTATCTTATGAGCAGGCTGGATCGATTTCTTGAAGAAAACAGAAAAGCACTGTTAAAGGAAAACGAATCCCGTGAGCCTTCCGAAATTCTGCTGCCACAAGGACTGTCTGAAAGTGAAATATTATGTGAGATCCGCCGTTTTCGTGAAACGCACGGAAATGTCGATATTATTCTTTCCGATGGGCAGAAGAATGATTTTTAGGTTGCGGTAGATTTTTTTACAGTTTTACTGTATAATAATAAAATAAAAAGGGCGGTAAAACCGATGAAAGTACAAACCGAACAGTCAAAATTCGATACAGACGAGCATATCCTTGTCTGCCTATCCTCTTCGCCGTCCAATGCAAGGATCATACACACCGCCGCAAAGATGGCTAAGGCCCTTCATGCAAGATTTACCGCCATCTATGTGCAGACGGATACGGTCATAAATGATGAGGATCAGTCCCGACTTTCGCAGAACATACAGCTCGCGCAAAGGCTCGGCGCCGAGATCGTTATGACGCACGGCGAGGATGTACCACTGCAGATCTCGGAATATGTCAGGCTTTCCGATGTCACAAAAATCGTGATCGGGCAAAGCAGTGCCAGACGCAGAGGGCTGTTCGGAAGACCGACTCTCACCGAAAAGCTGATTTTCTCTGCCCCCGATGTTGACATTCATATTATTCCCGACGCACTGAACTACACAAAGCCGAACAGACGCCGTCTGTTCTTTGGTGCAGAGATACCTTCGCTGCGGGATATTGCCGTGACCGTCCTGGCGCTTGCCGTATGTACGGCGATCGGGTTTCTGTTCGACCATCTCGGCTTTCCCGATACCAATATCGTTACGGTATACATCCTAGGTGTGCTGATGATCTCCGTTTTGACCAAAGGATACCTTTTCAGTATGGCAGGCTCACTTCTAAGTGTTGTATTGTTCGGATTTTTCCTTACCGAACCCAGGTTGTCCTTTCAGACCTATGCCGTAGGCTATCCCGTTACCTTTGCAGTCATGCTGGCGTCTTCCGTTCTCACCGGCACGCTTGCCTCGAAGCTGAAAGATCATGCAAGGCTCTCGGCTCGCTCCGCGTTCCGTGTGCAGGTGCTGTTTGACACTGACCGTCTGCTGCAAAAAGCAAAAAGCAACGATGATGTTTTAAGCGTGACCTGTATGCAGCTCTCGCGGCTGCTTGACCGCAGTATTGTTGCGTATACGAAAGGCGAAAACGGAATGTTGTCCGGGCGGCTGTATGCCGAAAAAAAGGATACACACGCTGAAAAGCTGCTAAGCGATGCAGAGCGGCAGACCGCAGAATGGGTGCTTCAAAACGGTCGCCGTGCAGGAGCAGCGACAGCACAGTTTGGAAAATCCGAATGTCTTTATCTTGCGATCCGTGCAGGCGGCAGAGTCTACGGTGTAATCGGGATACCGATGAAACCCGAAAAGCCCGATTCATTTGAGAGCAGCATCGTACTGTCGGTTGTGAACGAATGTGCGCTGGCAATGGATAATGCTCACAACGCCGCCGAAAAGGAACGGGCGGCAGATCTTGCAAAAAGCGAGCAGCTGCGCGCCGACCTTTTGCGGTCGATCTCACACGATCTGCGCACGCCGCTTTGCTCCGTTTCGGGTAATGCAGACACGCTTTTGCATAACGGGGGCTGCCTGGACGAAGCAACCAAGCAGCAAATCTATAAAGACATTTATGACGATTCCGAATGGCTGATCGGCGTGGTGGAAAATCTGCTGTATGTTACACGGCTGAATGACGGACGCCTGAAGCTGGAGCTTACCGACCAGCTTGTGGACGAAGTGGTCAACGAAGCCGTTTCGCATTTGAAGAAAAAATCCGTCGGACACAAGGTGACGGTAAGGTGCGACGATCTGATCCTTGCCCGTATGGACGCACAGCTTATCGTGCAGGTCATCGTCAATCTTATTGACAACGCCTTGAAATATACCAAACAAGGCTCCGAGATCTGCGTAAGTGCCGAAAAACAGGGCGGGTACGCCATGATCCGTGTCGCCGATGACGGAAACGGAATTGCAGACGATATGAAACCGCATATTTTTGAGATGTTTTACACCGGAAAAAATACCGTTGCAGACAGCCGCAGAAGCTTTGGGATCGGGCTTACCCTGTGTAAATCTATCGTAGAGCTGCACGGCGGAACGCTGACGCTTACGGATAACGTACCGCACGGCTGCATATTTACCTTTACTTTACCGCTCAGCGAGGTGACTCTGAATGAATAAACCCCTTGTACTCGTCGTGGAGGACGACCGCCCCGTCCGCAATCTGATCGTAACAACGCTAAAGGCTCACGATTACCGCTACCTGACCGCGGAGAACGGACACAGCGCTATTATAGAAGCGACCTCCCATAACCCGGATATCGTTCTGCTGGATCTGGGGCTGCCGGATATCGACGGCACACAGGTGATCGAAAGCATCCGCTCATGGTCAAATATGCCCATTATTGTGATCAGTGCGCGCAGCGAGGATAAAGACAAAATCACGGCGCTGGATGCCGGGGCGGACGACTATCTGACAAAGCCCTTTTCCGTAGAGGAGCTTTTGGCACGCCTTCGGGTCACGCAAAGACGGCTGCTGCTTCTTCAGGCAAGCGGCGACGCCGACTCACCCGTTTTTCAAAACGGCAAGCTTAAAATTGATTATGCCGCCGGCTGCGCTTATCTAAATGGGGAGGAATTGCACCTGACCCCGATTGAATACAAGCTTTTGTGTCTGCTCTCTCATAATGTCGGAAAGGTGCTGACGCACACCTATATCACGCAGCAGATTTGGGGCAGCAGCTGGGAAAACGATATTGCTTCCCTGAGAGTATTTATGGCGACACTGCGCAAAAAGCTGGAGCCGCAAAAGGACAGTCCGCAATATATTCAGACACATATCGGCGTCGGTTACCGTATGCTGCGGGTAGACTGAGAAAAGCAAGGAAACAAGGATTTGAACCGATATGCAATAGAAAATCTTTTCGGAATTGAAGGGCTGAATATCGCTTGGTACGGAATCATTATCGCCTGCGGTATGGTGCTTGGCTTTGCTTTGGCGATATACCGATGCAGAAAAACCGGCATCAACAAGGAGCATATATACGATCTTGCTCTTTGGCTGATCCCCGTATGCATTATTTGTGCAAGAGCCTACTATGTGATTTTCGAATGGGATAATTACAAAAACGACCTGCTTTCTGTTTTTGAAATTAACCGAGAGGGGGCTAGCCATTTACGGCGGAGTGCTCGGAGGTGTCGCAGTCGCATTGATTTACTATAAAGTAAAACGGATTTCCTTTTGGTCACTTGCCGATACCCTGATGCCGAGCCTTGTGCTTGGGCAAGCTATCGGGCGTTGGGGGAATTTTGTCAATCAAGAGGCATACGGAAACCAAATTACAAATCCTTCGCTCTGCTTTTTTCCTTACGGCGTTTACATAGAAGAAATCGACCAATGGCGGCAGGCAACCTTTTTCTACGAATCTGCATTGAATTTAGCTTTACTCACCGCTATGCTACCCGCATTTCAGGCGAAAAGGCTATCTTCTTCCGTTTTATATGATCGGGTACGGAACGATACGGTTTTTTGTGGAGGGGCTGCGCTCCGACAGCCTTTATCTCCTTCCGGGTATCCGTGTATCACAGGTGCTGTCCGGCTGCCTGATTATTCTCGGTATCGTTATACTTTTTATTATCCGTAAAAGACAGGAGGTGCGGCAATGAGAAAAGAGTGGACTTTGTTTCTCACCTTTCTTAAAATCGGCGCCTTTACCTTCGGCGGCGGATATGCTATGATTGCGCTGCTTGAAAACGAATTTGTAGATCGCAAGAAGTGGATCGAAAAGGACGACTTTCTGAATATGGTAGCCATTGCCGAGTCTACACCCGGACCGGTTGCAATCAACAGCGCCACATATATCGGCTATAAAATTGCAGGCTTGTTCGGTGCTGCGGCGGCTACCGTGGCGGTTTGTATTCCTTCGTTTACCGTTATTTTTTGCATCTCACTGTTTTTTGATCAATTCTTAAGCCTTACATGGGTTTCCCGTGCTTTCCGCGGAATACAGGTATGTGTGATCTATCTGATCTCCTTTGCCGGCTTGAAAATGCTGAAAAGCATTAAAAGAAATGCCTTTAACACGGTCATATTGCTGTCGGTCATTGCTGCAATGCTGGCATGCACTGTTTTCGCCGTTTCTTTTTCTTCCGTTTACTATATTCTGATTTGCGGCACAGCAGGACTTGCAATTTTCTTCCTGAAAAAACTGCGGAAAGGAAACGGCAATTAACAATGATCTACCTGAAATTATTCCTGAATTTTTTAATGATCGGTGCCCTTTCCTTCGGCGGCGGATACGGAATGGTTTCCCTTGTAAGAGAAACAGTCATTTCAAACGGCTGGCTAACGGAAAGCGAATTCTTAAATTTCATTGCCGTTTCGGAATCGACACCCGGTCCGCTTGCTGTTAATATGGCGACATTTATAGGCTCCACACAAGGCGGCATTCTCGGCTCGTTTCTTGCTACGCTCGCCGTTGTTCTTCCGTCTTTCATTATTATACTTTTAATTGCGGCGGTACTCAAAAACCTGATGAAATATGCCGGCGTCAACGCTTTTCTCTCCGGCGTCCGCCCCTGCGTTATCGCAATGATTCTCGCTACGGCAATCGGTATGGTCATATCAACATTGCTTGGTTTTACGGATATTTATTCGGCGCTTGCTCCGGATCCTAAATCCATTTTGGTCTTTGCCATTCTGTGGCTGACACATTTCGGATATAAAAGAATCAAAAAAACTGCACCGTCGCCGATTATAATGATACTCTTTTCTGCCGCACTCGGCATGTTGCTTTGGGGAGTATAAAACACAGCCTGTGCCAATTTGCCGTCCGAAACCGGGCGGCTTTGCTGTTTTTACGGAAATATACTGCTCACTATTCCAGACTGACGGACGCCGCCATTGTAGAATAAATCACTTTGCAGTAACTGTTACGCCCGCAACCTTAATCAAAGATCAAAATTTTTTCTAATCATTTTCCTGTTAGCTATAAAAAAGCACAACGCCACAGAGTTTTAAATCTCTGTGGTGTTGTGCTGCTCTCAATCGGTCACTTTTTGAAAGTATCCTTATGTGAGCCTGCCTTTTACTGATTTTTTACCACTTTCCACTTGATATTTTGGAATGCTTCGAGGACTCAAATCATTCACTGCGGATCGGTGAAATGCTTAACAAACAGGCAGAGATATATGAAGTGCTTGGAATAGAGGCACCAACCTCGTCATGTTAGGCCGAGAATCTAGGATACATAATACCAGCCATCATTATCCGGCAATGCCTCACATTCTTCTCCAGGCCATGCGGCAAACGCATTATTTCCAGCTTCATCCCATGCCCAAACACAGAGATTCTGCCAGTCCTGTGGAACATTAATACATATTGCAACCTTCTCTTCCCCTGTTTCTGCTGCAAATGCCATAGAAGGAATCAGCATGACCAACATAGCTATCATACACAGAAACGCATATACTTTTTTAACAGACCTTTTCATGATCTTACCCTCCATTTAACCTCAAACACTTTATGGTGTATTGCCTTCTCAATGAATGTATGCGCATATTTCATTTGATAAATTTATTATAAAACATAAAAAAGAACGGTCAACTTGATTTTAGTTAACCGTTTTCCCTACACTTTAGCAATTATATCCTGTTTTTATTTTATAGTTTGTGTATATTTACCATACTTTTTGAGTTTAAGAAACTTTTTCCTTTATTTTTGTGAAGTTTTAACGAAACATTTTCCTTTATGGTATTTATCTTTACCCTTTTATAAATAATCGGAACATCATTATATATTACAGCTTTTAAAATAAAAGCTGCAGTCCCATTGCAATCATCCACATGTATGCACAGGTCTTTGGAATCATTAACAGACCGACCTTTGGTTTTGTTTTGCTGAATAAAGTTACCGGAATATAACAGCCAAAGGATATAATGATAGCCGCAGCCATCCTTGCCATATGATATCCATTGGTATTTCCGGAGATCAGATACAGGATGATCACACCTATACCGGTAACTGCAAAGACTGCATTTCTGATGATAGATAATTTCATATTCCCTTCATCTGTACACCAGTTATTCTGCGGAAACATGCATATCACAATTCTGACGATTGCCGATATCCATATAATTGCTTCAATCGCTCCCGGCATTTTAATTTCGGGGAATGTGGATTGCCAGATATACATCAGAATAATGTAAAATACTGTCATTGTAATAGATGATATCTGTAATCCGATTCCCAGCTGTTTCTTTATTTTATCGTTACTTCCACGTACTGCCCTGATAATTCTTGGCACCAGATGAAAAGCATCTCCTCCACAAAGTGTCAATGTTAATATTCCATAAAGGATAAATAACATATTTCCCTGGGAAAATATAAAAAGTAAAATTGCTGCGGTCAAATCAAAAATCAAATATGCTGCATCAAATATTGCTTCCATTACATCCGGAATCTGTGGTTTGTAATTGTTAGTTTTCATTTGCTTTCTCCTTTAAATAATGTTCTTCTGCATTATTACAGATTTTGTCAAATATATTGATACACATGCACTTTTCTTCTTCCGTCAATCCGCTTAAAACATTTTGCGCAAACTGTTTTTGTGCGTTTATTCCTGCTTCCACGATTAACTCCGCCTTATCCAACAAAACAATCTCAATATGCTTTTTATTATCCTTGCTTTGTATTCTTTCAACAAGTCCCTTGTCTTCTAACTTTTTCAACGAAGTTGACACATGTGATTTTGTTGATTTTCTGACCTTTACTATTTCCGCAGCGGTATTGTGCTGTGGGTCATTATGCAGGAACATAAGTATATCGTATTCCATCTGCGTTAATCCATACCGGTCACATACCTCGCCAGAAAGCAACTCATAATATCCTGTAATTGTTTTATGCTTATCCCAAAAGTACATTCCTTTCTCCTTTATCGTTCTTTTTAGAACGATTATAGGGCAATACTTCCGTTATGTCAATGCTTTTTACAAACTACGTGCGCCAATTTTATCTGATTACATTACAATGTTCATACCTGCCAAAATAGTTTTCTATTTCCACACATAAAAACAACAGTGTCCTACTTGAGAAACACTGTTGTAAATTTTTCCGGTTAAAAACGTATTGACAGCCCGCTAAATATTTTTCTTTAATATTCCGTAACTACTCAGAACCCCTACATATTCTCCATTATTATAAACAAACGGTCCGGCTTCTGCAGCTTCTCCGAAATATTCCGGTCTTAATGACATGATTTCGAGCAGCTCATCCATAGTGTTCACCCTTGTTGCCTGATATGGTTGTTCAAAGGCAATCTTTTCTACAAATAAATAGTGATCACTGCACTTTATCAGTACCCCTGCATGTCCTACGAAAACAACATCAGAATAAGGATCATATATTACTATGCTCAGAAGAGACATATTATCACTATCTATCCTGAATCCATACTGATCCCAGCTATCAGAAAACACAGTTTCCGGATGTTTATCATCCGTTACGCTTTTTTCACCATATAGTGTAGTAAATATATCTCTGTCTTCTTTTATGGTCTCATATCTTCCTACATTATCTATCGCTTCTGTATCAAACATTAAATAAGTACCCTCGTACTCTTCTTCCGTTGATTCTGCAGACAGCACCTCATCCAGCAGAAGAAAGGCTGTCATTCTGCAGTCAGCATCCGAATAGTCATGCTCTTTCTCCCAGCCATCCATGCATTTACCTACATCTGCTTTCAGCTTATACGGATCTGACCAGGTGTCTTCAAGCATTGCATTTTTGCCGGCAGTATCAGCAAAATCGGCTGCCCATTCCTGAAATATATCTACATGGGAAGCTCCCGCAGATCTCAGCTCCTTAGATACCTCTTCAATGGTATTGCTGCCTCCCATGTATGTTGCAGCCGGTATCTTTTGCCCATGCCCTGTCTGAGTGCCCATACAGGCATTCAGCAACATGGGCGGAAGCAAAATAACAGCAAATATTTTAATTGCCGGCTGCGTTTTATTTTGTCTTTTCAACAGAGATTACCTCTCCCTCAAATGGGTCTACCTCAGAAACTGTTCCTGTATATTTTACAGTCACGGTATCACCTTTGCTGACATTCTCCAAGCCTTCCGGCTTTTCTTCAAAAGTAAAGCCATATGAAGTGCCATTCTTATCTGTAACAACAAACATGAAATCTTTTATCTCATCTATCGTTCCTGTCAATTCTTTTCCCTCTGCTGTTTCTTCCTGTTTCACGGACTCACTGCTATTATTTGTCTGTCCGCAGCCTTCCATCAGTCCGGCACTAAGCATTAAACCCATTAAAATCGTGATTAATTTCTTCTTCATTATCAATATACCTCTTTCCCATATATTCTTAATACTTCCTCTTCAAAATACCTTACTATTTTATTTGTGTAAATAGTATGCTCCTAAAATTAAAGAAATATTTACTATTTTACCAACATGTCATATTGAACTTGTGCATCGGCAGCCTTCTTTAATGCAGATTCTAATGAAACCATAGCTTTTGCTAAGCTCTGTTCTGCCTTTCCCTTTCTTTGTCATTTCAGAGACCAACTCAACTAACGGATTCACATCGCCTCTTGTTCCAACCGCAACTGCGGTAATTTTCATAAAGCAACCCCCCTTAGACAAATTTTGAGGCAAAAATGCACCCACAAACTTCAAATGCAAAATACACTATATAATGGCACAGACTTTATCCCCTTTACCATTCCAAAATT
>ERZ780137.1601-NODE-1601-length-12395-cov-2.710616_pt1 | contig 12395 bp, 15 predicted proteins | sample MGYA00511020_ERZ780137 | MGnify/ENA primary metagenome ERZ780137 (study PRJEB29588, sample SAMEA2157917) | human gut metagenome | biome: human gut; feature: human-associated habitat; material: faeces | place: Denmark | collected 2008/2010 ... | reverse complement strand
GCGGACGGCCGGCGGCGGGAGTCCGCGGGCTTATTGCCCTGCGCGGAGTTCCTGTTTTTGGGCTGCAACGCGGCCATGCCGCCCTTGCGGTACGCCCTGACCCAGCCATGCACCGCGCCGACGCCCGCGCCGAGCTGTTTGGCGGCCCGCTTCTGCACGCTACCCGGCACCGGTTCGATCGCCTTCAGCCGTGTCTCCAGTGGGATGATGGGTTTGGCCATATGGCCAGCATACCGGGAATCCATCGCCAGCCAACGCTCCAGACACTGCCTGGTCGGATAACCCAGATGCTCCACCACCTGGGCCGTCGTCATCGGCGTGGTGAAATACAACTCCACCGCACGCTCTCGTTCCTCAAGACCGGACATACGAAAATCTTTCCGTTCGGTCTCCAAGAAAACGTCCGCAGCCCCTTATCGATGCTTTTTGCTGGTGCTTGCGATACAAAATTAAAGATGGCTTGATTTCTTCTGATCTCATTCATGTGGGGGATTACCCGACTTTTTGTTTATTCGTATGCGAGAATAACGCGCCGAATATGTGGCTGGGAAGCGCACTTCCCAAGCACCACGTAAAATCGAACACATGGAGTTGAACGAATTGCCCCAGATGGATCCGCGTGCGCTGAAGGCCACGTCTGTCAAAGCCGAAGACGAACACGCCAATTCAGCCGAACCGCAAGCACTGAAAATCACCGCCGCCAGCTCGAACCCAAAGATGTTCACGCTGCCCTGGCACAAGCCCTTGGCGACCTGGCCTAAGGACCTGCTGGCCAACCTGCCGCGAGGCATCTCCCGCCACGTCGTGCGATTCGTGCACGTGGGCGACGAGGTGTACGCCATGAAGGAGATCACGCGCCAGGTGGCCGAGCGAGAGTACGAGATCCTGCGTCGACTGCAGAAGCTCGAACTGCCAACTGTGACCCCGATCGCTGTGGTCATCGGCCGTCACACCCGTGAAGGGGAGCCGCTGGAGGCGATTCTGGTCACCCGGCACTTGAAGTTCTCGCTGCCGTACCGTGCGTTGTTCGCCCGCAACCTGCGCCCGGACACCGCCGAACGACTGATTGACGCCCTCGCCGTGCTGCTGGTGCGCCTGCACCTGGCCGGCTTCTACTGGGGCGATGTGTCCCTGTCGAACGTCCTGTTCCTGCGCGACGCCGACGCTTTCTCCGCCTTCCTGGTGGACGCCGAGACCGGTGACCTGCAAGCCCAGCTCACCGACGGCCAGCGCGAATACGATATCGACTTGGCCCGCACCAACATCATCGGCGAACTTATGGATTTGGCGTCCGGCAAGCTACTGCCCGGCGACGTGGATGAGATCGAGGTGGGCAACCGCCTGGTTGATCGCTACCACTCGCTGTGGAGCGCCCTGACCGACACCGACAAGTTCAACCCGGACGAAATGTGGAAGATCGAGCAGCGCGTCAACAAGCTCAACGATCTGGGCTTCGACGTGGACGAGCTGGAAATGAAGACCGCCGAGGACGGCAAGCGTGTGCTGGTCCGCCCGCGCGTGGTGGACGCCGGCTATGCCAACCGCAAGCTGCTGCGCCTCACCGGCCTTGACGTGCAGGAGAACCAGGCCCGTCGTCTGCTCAACGACCTTGACGCCTACCGTGCCTCCACGTGGCGTGAGGGCGAGGATCTGGAAATCGTGGCCACCGACTGGATGCGCGAGGTGTTCGAGCCGACCGTGCGTATGATTCCGCGCGAATATCGCTCCCAGATCGAGCCTGCTCAGTTCTTCCATGAGGTGCTTGACCATCGCTGGTTCCTGGCGGAGAAGGCCGGCCACGACGTGCCGATGGGCGAGGCCGTGACCAGCTACATCGACAACGCTCTGCCGAGCTACAGCCTTGACTCCAAGGCACTCGCCGAACTTAACGAAGAGGCCGATTCCGGCGTCATTGACGACGAATCCACCTACAGCGACCCGGACGACGACGGCTACAACCCCGATGACGATCCGGATGCGGCAGTGTGGAGTCATTAAGCGGACAATCCGGTGGACTGTCTGTAGGTGAGCCCATCACACAAAGAAGCCCCTCAAATAGAGGGGCTTCCGTGTATGTACAACCTATTACGGCCTCAAGCGACAATCACTCCGCCGCAGCCTTGCGCCGTGCGTTGGACACCGCGTACAGGCTGATACCCGCCGCCACTGAAGCGTTCAGCGACTCAACAGACGAGCTGATCGGGATGCCGGCAATCGCGTCGCAGGTTTCGCGCACCAGTCGGCCCAAACCGCTGCCTTCCGAACCGAGCACTACAACGAGCGGATCGGATTCAAAGCCAGTCTCGCCGACGAGCTTATCGCCGCCACCGTCAAGGCCGACAACGTAGTATCCACGCTCCTTCAAGCCCTCAAGTGCCTTAGTCAGGTTCACCACGCGCGCCACCGGCATATGCGCGGCCGCACCGGCAGACACCTTCCAAGCGGCGGCGTTCACTGAAGCGGAACGGCGTTCCGGCAGAATCACACCATTGGCACCGAATGCGGCCGCCGAACGAATCACGGCACCCAGGTTCTGCGGATCGGTCACGCCGTCCAAAAGCAGTAGAAGCGGATTACCGGCGAGATTATCCATCAATGTGTCGAAGGACATGCCGATATCGATCGGTGCAGCTAAAGCAATCAAACCCTGATGCGGAACTTCATGAGAAAAGCCGTCCAGGCGATTGTTGTCGGCCTGCATCAAACGAATGCCGGCCTTTTCAATCTCTTCAATCATCCTGCGCATACGCTGATCGCGGCGCTCCGGATCATAGTAGACGATGCGAATCGACGAAGAATCGCGTTTCATTCTCGAGGACACGGCATGGAAGCCGGCTAGGACTGTATCTTCTTTTTTCATGAGCGTTTCTTTGCAACAGACGGTGCTTTCTTCGTTTTTCTCGCTGCCGGCTTACGCGGCGCGGCAGAAGATTTTACGGTTTTCCTTTTGGCTTCGGTCTTCGGCCTGCTTTGACGATTCTTCGAAACCAAAGCGAATTCTATTCTTCTTGCGTCGAGATCGCAGCGGGCAACCTTAACAGTGAGCTCGTCGCCCAAGCGATAACGCAACCCGGAGTCTTCGCCGTAAATTTCATTGGACTTATCGTCAAAGACGAAGTAATCATCCCCAAGGCCGGAAATATGAATCGCGCCTTCGACATACAAGTCTTCAAGCGTCACAAAGATTGCAAAGGGACTTACACCCGAAATCACGCCTTTAAAGACCTGGCCGAGTTTCTTCTGCATATAGTTGCATTTCAGCCAAGCCATTACATCGTAACTGGCTTCATCGGCACGGCGTTCATGGGCAGAACACAGAAGGCCGAGCTTTTCCCACAAGTCGATATGCGCAACCTTCTTCTTGTCATCGGGTTTTGCCTTGCAGATGATTTCTCTTGTCTGAACCGGAACATCCGCTTCATTGGGTTCAACCAAAATCTTCGGCACGTATTTCCGGCGCCGTAAGATACCTCGGATAGCGCGATGCACCAGCAAGTCAGGATAACGGCGGATCGGTGAGGTGAAGTGCGTATAAGCGTCATAAGCCAGGCCGAAGTGACCGACGTTATGCGGGCTGTAGACGGCCTGCTGCATGGAGCGCAGCAAAATCGTCTGAATCATTGCCTTATCCGGACGATCAGCGATCGATTCCAGCACCTTGGCATAGTCTCCCGGAGTGGGGGAATCTCCGCCGGGCAGCGTCACGCCGAACGGCGCCAAAGTTGCCCTGGCTTTTTCCAGACGATCCTGGCTGGGCGGTTCATGGACACGGTAGAGACACGGAGCCTTATTCTTCTGCAGGAAGTCGGCTGCACAGGTGTTTGCCACCAGCATCATTTCCTCAATGAGGCGATGAGCGTCATTGCGTTCGCGCGGCAGAATCTGTTCGATCTTGCCCTGCTCATTGGCGACAATATAAGTTTCAACCGTCTCAAAATCCATCGCGCCGCGCAATTCACGGCTCTTGATCAGATTCTTGTAAAGATCATAGAGATCCTGGACGTTGCCAAGCACGTGTTCCATGACCTTGGCTTCAGGACCGTTCGGGTTGCAGAGTGCGGCCCAAACATTGTCATAAATCAGTCGTGCCGCCGAACGAATCACAGCTGGGTAGAACTGGTAGGCTTCTACCAATCCGTTGGCGCCAATGATCGCGTCGCACACCATGGTGCAGCGGTCAACCTGCGGATTCAAAGAACACAAGCCGTTAGAAAGCTCTTCCGGCAGCATCGGGATAACGCGTCTCGGGAAGTAGACACTCGTTGTTCTTAACTGAGCGTCCTTATCAATAGAGCAACCGGGTTTGACGTAATGAGAAACATCGGCAATGGCTACGAGCAGACGGAATTTGCCTTCTTCCACAGGTAAGCAGTAAACAGCATCGTCGAAGTCTTTGGCATCTGCGCCGTCAATCGTCACAAACGGAATATCACGGAGGTCTACTCTATCTCGAAGATCGGACTTCGTTACAGAGTCAGAGAAACGCTTAATTTCTTTCTTTGTTTCTTCGGAGAACTTGTAGGGAAGATCGAATTTACGAACCGCGATTTCTGTTTCCATTCCCGGCTCGTCGATCGTTCCCAAAATTTCGACTACGTGGCCGACAGGACTATTAGTGAGAAGGCCTTTATCTTCAAGTTCGGCCACGACGATCTGAGAAGGCGTTGCGCCTAAAGAGCGGCCCGGTGCAATTAAGATCGTTTTGCAAATTCTTGCGTCTTCAGGCACCACAATTCCGACGCCGCGTCTCAGTTCAAAGCGGCCGACAATGCGTTTTAACTTGCGATCGGCAAGTTCGACGATATCGGCTAAAACTCGACCCCTGTAGTCGGTTCCTGCTTCTCTAGCGACAACAATATCTCCGGGAAGAACTTTGGTCATTTCTTCCGGAGAGATGTACATATCGGGAACGTCTTCTTCGCAAATCAGGAATCCGAATCCGTCACGGTGTCCCTGCACCACGCCGGTATGAAGTTTGGCAGAAGAGGTCAGGAGAACAATGTCTTCCCGATTCGTAAAGATTCTTCCTGCCTCTTTCAATTTATTGAAAGCGCGATCAAAGACCTCAGAGGAGATGCCCTTATGAGAAAGCATCACATACTCTTTCAGGTCGTCCATTTCCATCGGGAATCCGGCCGTCCTCAATTCCCGTTCAATTGCCTTTTCAGCCGCTTCCACTCCGGCAGCCAGGATGGCACGCTGCGGCTTAGCAGAAGTCAACGCAGACTTCTGTGTGGTTTTATTCTTCGCAGTAATTTTGAGCCTCAACTAATTAATGTTGATCCTATTTATGCTGGATTGTAATTGCTGAGGTTGCTAACAAAGTCCTAAGATCGCTCAGAGTGGAGATATTTGATTTCGGCATTCAGGTACTAAAAATATCAATCCAAATTAAGCACATCCAGCATTCCGAGTCCGCGGAACTGGGGAAGAAGCAGAATTAACAGAACAACAATCAAAAGAAAGACCAGTCCGTAGGCAAACTGATGATCCGTTAACTGCCTGAAGAAACGGTATTGGCCTCCCGACGGATTCTGTTCATAGCGGTAGCCTGAGACTTGGAAGTTTTCAGGGAGCTCTGTTTCCCGGTAATAATCGTTCAGACGATATTCATTCCAAACTTTGGGATCTTTTTGACTTCCGAAAGTATCCAGATCTCCGGGCCTTCGAAGATCTCTCAGATAAATCGGACGACGCTCAATGATTTCCTCTCTTTTACGAAAGCGGATGCCCTGTTCATCCAAAAGCTTCTCGTAAGCCAAATCATGTTTCTTCTGCAGATTGGCGAGAAAACGATAAGCTTTTTCGTCCGCTTGGTATTGGCTATCAGCCTCAATCGTGAAGCATTGGTTTTCCAGATAAACCGATTCGTAATAGGGAATCGGATAAAACTCGGTCGACGAAACAGCCTTAGGGACGCAATAACGAAAAAGCACAGAAACACCGCATGGAAAATTGAAGTTGAATCAAGACCGGCTGTATTGCCGCCTGAACTTGAAAAAGGATTCTAACGACAAAGCGTCGGCTTAAGAAATGTTTCTGCCGACTGCGCCTTTGGCACAAAAAGACGGCTCCTTTGCCTATTTTTATCTATGTGAAATCGGTTCGCCTAGAACGAGACGCAGGAAAATTCGGGTCTCGGTGCCGGTTTGGCTCAGCGTTTCTAACGTAGAAACAGCGTGATAAGTGATTTTTGCCTTGGAGACTTCTCAGTCTTCAAGGCTTTTTAGTATTTCAGATCAGAAAAAAGTACGATCAAGCAGGATTACTTTCGAAAAAGATTTGCTCAGACAAAGTTTTGGGGTAGTTGTAGGTATCCGCTTCATCCATACATCCTCTCAGCCAGCGGTAGTACGGTCCAAAAGCTCGGGACTCACGAGTACGAATTCTCAGTCTCGCTCCCATTTTTTCTCCCGAACCCAGTTATGAAGTACTTTGTCGAGCCAAACCGAAGAGCAGTTAGTGACCAGAACCTGATATTTTCTCGTCAAAGGAACCGGCATTCGAATCATCTTTCGGCCTTCTCTGTTAAAAACCTTGTGCCGAAGTTGAGCGCCCAAGTCGAAGTAAATGCCTTTAGCTTGTCTTCCTTACTCAATAGCGATAAACAGCAGACGCCCACTCGATCAGAGAGACTGGCAAGTTCAAACTGAACTTGCAGCAGTTCGTTGATTAGACTGTCTTGCTTGGCGAGTTCCGCCAAAATATTCCGCGGAACATAAGCGACTTCGGCATTTGTGATCGCTAAGTAGTGTCCGGCTCGGGCCGTCAGGAGAAGAAATTCAAGTTACCGGCCGCCAAATGACCAGGTGTGGAAAGCGCAATTGCAGGACTGTCTCCTTTTGTTGAGCCGATCGCACGAGCAGTCACGCCTCTAGTAGCGAGGACCACGTGGTCAACACGTTCACCCGGAGAAAATACTCTTTCTTCTTTCAGCGTTTTGGAAAGACCTAATCTCAAGAAAATCCTCACCAGCACCGGATGAAGGCGATGATGGATCCAAGGCATTACCGGAACTTTAGAAAAAATGGCTCCTGTCGAGTTCGCATTGTTTTTACCTTGAACAATCGATACGTACCAATTTTGAGTGAACCTTGCCATAAGCTCTTTCCAACTAACCTTAGTAACGTGAACCATGCAGAAGCTAGGCAATCATCGAAGGGATGATTAATTTTCACCCTAAGGAATTCCTACGATTCGTCAATAATGGAACGCGTTTTTACCGTAATTAACCCCAAATTAAGTTAAGGATTTGCGTAAAAAGGCTATTAGCCTCTCCAAATACTCATGAATTATCGAGAACTAAAAGTCAAATCTGAAACCGTCTCTTTAGAAAGAACGGAAGCATCGAGCGCTTTAGGTCGCGCAAATAGAATTGAAAGTGAGAATTTAAACTAACCACGCAACCCGCTAATGAAATGAAGGCTCGGATAGTTCTAGGGATTTTTGGGACAAAGAAAAACCCCGCAAATCTACGAGGTCTTAAGAATTAGGTCTGGTGCCCGGGACTAGCACCACATTATCAATAATATTCAACCAGATAACTTTAACGGTTCCGTTAGATTTCCGTTATATGGATGTAAAACGGAAATTTTTGATGGTTTTAACGGAAATTTTCTGTTGTTGCGTAAAAGCCGAAAGATCAAATTTATTTGCGACAGCAGCACTTCTTCTCGTCAAAATATTTGCGCTCGGCCACTTCTCCCTGTTTCCCGATATTAAATGAATCGACTGGGCGGTGGTAACCCATAACTCTTGTCCAGATTTCACACTTCGTTCTCTCACTGTTTTGGATACCGAGTTTTTCAAGTTCAGTCATTTTCTTTTCTCCTTACCTGAGTTGGATGGCACATCTTTCAATGATTCTTCTATCGCTGACTGCGCGCTCTGCACATTCTGCAAGAGTTTTTGAAGAGAGCTCAAGTGCGCGTTTAAATCGATCACACTCTCCAAGCTCCCTCTGTAGGCGTCGCTGAATCTGGGCGTCTCGCTCGCGCACCCTGAGAGCAGAATCGTTAAGGACACCAATAGACTTTTCCAACTGCGCAATTTCTTTATCCTTTCTATGTAACGTTTCAATCTGCTGAGCCAGTAGCCGCTCCCGCTCCTGTGTCCACCTCAGCTCAGTTTCCTGCTGGCCGAAGTGATAGCCAAGCACTGAGGAGAACATGACGGCGGCAATAATCAGGATTACTCGGATCATTTTCTAAAAAAGAGTTCTAGTTCTGCGTTGCGGCGGCGTTTCAGACCATCCTCAAATTTCGAGCCAGGGTTACAGTACTTCGGCCACCACTCTTTAATGTTCTCAGTCTCGCCTCTGTTGATCATTCCGAATAGTCGGTATGTCCGGCACTTCGTAATGCCGAAGTTGAAAACAAAGCTCATTAAAGCTATGAATTGATTCTCTGTAACGGGTACGTGGACGAGCGCTGCCAGCTCTTCTTGTGTTTGAACTAGGTCTTTTGTTAGCAGGTCATATGCCTCATTGCGTGTAATGTGCTCGCCTGGATGCACGCCCTTTGTGTGGCCGAAACCTATCGTCCAAACGCCCGCGGGACATTTATACGATTCAAGCGCTGGTCCACCCTTCGGGCCTTGCTCGAATTCGGATATGAACTGAGTTGCCAGCTCGGGTGGATAGAGCAGGATATCTTGTTTTCTCATTTAGGCTCCTTCGTGTTGTGTAAGCCGTGAAGCTGCTGAACCTCTTTTTTCAAGGATTCAAGATCCGAGCTGATACGTTCCAGCTGCTTTAGATTCTCAGTGTTTGAAGTAGCTCGCCTATTGAGCTCATTGATCTGGAGCCGCTGGAGAGCCGTTTCGTTCTCCAGCATGTTGATCCGATCTTGCTGTGACACGATCGTGTACTGATTCAACTGAGAGTTTGTGAAAAACCCAGCCATGTAGAAAGCAAAAAATAAAACCAGTTTTATCAGGCCGGCTATGAATGAGCGCATACTAATTGCCATGATTCGCTCCGTTGTGAACAGTGAGTTTTAATTTGCCTGTGACGATCCCGTACAGCGTATTCATGATCTTCAGGCCGAAATATGCAGAAACTCCTGAGCACGCTCCTATCCATTCCCAGGAGAGTTTGGAGGTACGCAGGATTAAATAGACAATGAAGCCAGCCGCGCATGAGGTAACAAACTCAATGAACCAGCGCGGAAAATTCCAGTCCCGTTCTGCTCGGACATACGGCATAGCAGAGCCGGACGCCGCGCATATAACAATGAGCGTGAACACAATTAGGTTTACCGTGCTGGCAAACTCGCTGAGGCTGAAATCTGTTTCCATGTCTATCTCTCTTTTTAGTTATGGTAGTTATGCTCCGAGATTCAATGCGCACACCTGACGAAAAGCCCCTCACATGGAGGGGCGGAGCGGTTAGATAGAAGCAGATAGCGGATAAAGCCGTAGTTCGACATCCTTAACATGGTTTCCGCCAAGGCTGACATAACTACCCTTTGTAACGGGCATACTAAACTTGCCGCCGCCATTAGCCCACGGAACTAGCGACTGAGCCCCGAGACCAGCCGCATAGCTGGATTCATTCGTTCCGGTAAATGAGACAACAAGAACGCCGTCGTTAGGCATTACGCCCTGATAGATAGAGCCCCAATCGTCATTAACGTCGGTTCCTGTCATCACTATTGGAGAAGCTCCCCAGGCAGGTTGGGCAAAATGCGCGGCTTCGGTTTTTGTTGTTCGGGTATTCAGTAATAACTGGAGGAGCGATTTCAGCATGACGCACCTCCTGTCAAAGGATTAAAAGTCTGAACTTGCTTTGTAGAACCAAAGAGAATAATCGGTTGTACTTCCGCCACGGCACAAGAACTTAATCTGTGTCCCTTTTTTAACGTAACAACAGATTCCAGCTCCCGCAGTGTTTCCGTTAAGTACGGAAGCAAGTGCCATCTGCCCGTTCTCGATTTGGATTTCAAGAGCTGAGACTGTAGTTGAATTGCACCGAGAAGTCGCCCAGCCGTTGCACGGAGCGGTGTAGGTAAAGAAATCAGTGGTGCTTGAACAAGGAATATTAATGCCCTGATGGATAATAGGAGCTGATTGTTCTGCAACCCAAGACTTTTTGCTTTGCAGAAACTTCTCGGCAAACAATTGAATGAGGGCCTTAAGCATGACAGAGCCCTCCGAACAAAGAGATTATACCCCCCCCCGATTAACTTGTGGAAAAAGATTGTAAATTGAGTTCCAATCATGGTCTCACTCCACGGATTAAAAGATACAGTTACTAGATCTCCCTTCTTAACAAACGCTCCTTTATCAAACCATACAGATCCGGTAGGAAAATAAGTGTTAGACTGGTTGATATTGACTCCGTTCACTTTGATACCGCATGCGCAAAGCCCAGATGTTGAAGTCTGATCGCTATTAACGTTTGCAGTAACAAAGCAATCGAAAGGCGCTACCGCAGAAAAATCCTCTTCTGTTTTTGTCTCTTGGGCATATTGCGAAGTCATCGAGTAAAGAGGGATTGAAGCGTTTGCCGCCTGTGCTGGAGTAGTTCGACTATCGAGTAGCCGCTGAATAAGTGATTTCAAAAAACTCATTTAGAAGCCTCCGTTTCTCATGTTTTGTCTTGCGTTGATCTTCTGCTGTAACTCGTACGCCAGAGCGGTCGGAAATATTGGCCACTCGACGAACGGGAACCCGTCCTGGTCTGTTAGGTCTCTGAGTCGTTGTCGATAGATCTCAAGAGCAACTCTGTCTACCTCTTCCAGCGCTGATCTCTTGGCTCCTGCGCTTCTTGCGACCGTAATATCAGGCAGTTTGACGTAATCGTCTGTGTCGCTGATTCTTGCATTGCGCTCGGCTTTGATTTCAGCCGAATACCTTTCTACACAAAAATCATCTCTCTGCTCCGGGAGATTAGGTTTCGTATAGAAACAACCATCCGAACTTTGATACAACGCCTGATTAATTTTCTCCGTGCGAACCGCGAAGTTTTGTCCCGCTTTGAACTTCACCGTCACCTTTCCAATCAACGGGCTATCCAGAGCATCAACTTTTAAATTGTCGTTTTTCAGATCCGGGGTCGTAAAGGTATAAAGCTGCCGATCTCCTAGAAATCCCTTTGGTTTCTTGATTACCTCGATCGGAATTTCTTCAACAACGTATCCAAAGCGGAGATATTTCTTTTCCACCTTAGCTGTAATCGGTTCCGGGCAAGATTCGACATAAAAGCCAGCAGCGTCAGACAGGGACGTAAAGCGTCCGCCCCCAAGATCAATTCCATATTTTTGAATCGGCTTACTTAAGGCCTCTTGTAAATATTTCTTTTTGATTTTTTCCAAAGACATTTTTTCTCCTTACGAGGCGTTCTGTTGAGCCTCAATCGCATCAATCTCTGCTTGAGTTGCGCCGTTTTCCAAGCAAAGCTCCTTGAACACCCCAACCAGGTAAGACTCAACGGCAGCGATGACACCGATATTGGTGCGTGCCTGACTTTTTGCTGTGTCTGATAGGGTTTGCTCTGTGGTCAAAACTACAGAATTAATGATTTCCTCACGAGTTTGCGCGGCCGCTGCGTTGGCAGCGCTCTGAGCTTGAGACGCATAAGTCTGAATTTGAGACAACAGAGACTGAGCTTGCTGCACTACAGCTACAGATTGCGATGAACCTTCCGCCTGCAGCCGCTCGATGTAATCAGACAGTGCGGATTCCATTTGCAGCAATGATTCGGCAATATCATCCTGAACGTCCGACTCTTTCGCTTCGATGGCTGCAATCTGAGTGTTTCCCGCCTGCTGAATTTCCAATATTTTTGCCGCGGTTTCCGTTACGACCCCATTAGCCGACGCTTCGGCCCTATTTGCTGCCGCTTCAGCAGCAAGTTTGTATTGCTCGGATGCCGTAGCCCGGGAACGGAAATCATCGAAGATGTCTGCCAGCTGGTGAAGGTTGTTTTCATCCGGCTCGACTCCTGCACCTTCGATCACGGCCATAAATTCTTCCGTGATCATGTGGTGCCAGTAGGCACCCAATGTGGTGGGAAGTTTCCCGATTGAGCGGTCTCCGTCTTGAGGGTATCCGTAGGATGGATTTTGAGGCGGAGACGGAGGCGTAAGGGATGCATCCGCGTAATAAAGCCTTTTCATTGTTTATTCCTTTTGAGCATTAAAAAAGCCCCTTTCGGAGCTTGCTAAATATGGATATACACAGGTACCCTGCTCGCCGGCGGCTGAATATGTCCATATCGTCCATAGACCGGAGAACAGCGGTTCGCATTAAATTCCACCTTGAAGTGCTGATCATGAGACCCGGATCTTGAACCTTGGTTATTGCGCGTATACGTTCTCCAGAAAGCTCCCGACACCATACTGGTATCGTTGTCATAGGCATTGAAATCACCAATTACGCCGGAAATTCCCGGA
>ERZ780137.1591-NODE-1591-length-12486-cov-6.943206_pt1 | contig 12486 bp, 14 predicted proteins | sample MGYA00511020_ERZ780137 | MGnify/ENA primary metagenome ERZ780137 (study PRJEB29588, sample SAMEA2157917) | human gut metagenome | biome: human gut; feature: human-associated habitat; material: faeces | place: Denmark | collected 2008/2010 ... | reverse complement strand
CCCTCGCCCTACGGGCACTCCCCCTATCTCATCTACGATGAGCAGAGGGAGAGGACTGAAATGTCGCTTCATCAGTTTTAAACTCCTCCATTGCCGGCATTTTCTAACCCCTCCGTCCTTCGGACACCTCCCCTATATTTTGTTGTGCAAAACACCCCGTAATACTACGGGACACAGCAGGGAGGAGGGAGGTAAATACTTTCCTCGTATTTATTTTTCTAACAGAAGACCTCTATATCGCTTTGCGACACCCCGTAATGCTATGGGACACGGCAGAGGAGGAGGTTTTAAAATGCCACTCCAACAATGAGCCATAAATCCTACCAATTATCGAGTGGCCCAAACATCGGCTTATTCCTACGAGCCGGAAGAAATAAATAATCAATAAAATAATCGACTCCAACTCCCAATAAAACAGAAAGAAAAACCATTCGCCCTTCTTTTTGTATTTTTTTTACTCAAAAGAAATACCTTTAACACCCTATGTTTGTTTAACTTTAAATGATAAACTATGGTAATTGCGTATTTAAGAGTCAGCACCAGTAAACAACATCTTGTCAACCAACAAGACGAAATCAGGCGTTTCGCCCACACCAAAGAGATAGAAGTCAGCCGATGGGTAACCGAAATTGTCAGCGGAAAAAAGAATCAAAAAGAACGGAAGTTAGGGAGAGTAATCAATCAATTAAAACCGGGAGACACACTCATCGTTACCGAAATATCGAGATTAAGCCGCACTCTCACAGAGATTATGGCCATTATGGGAAAATGTCTTGAAAAAAATATTACAATCTACTCTACCAAAGACGGATACGCATTCGATAATACCATAAACAGCAAAGTCCTTTGCTTTGCATTCGGTCTTGTCGCAGAAATCGAACGGAACCTTATATCTATGAGAACCAAAGAAGCTCTTGCCTTACGAAAAGCAGAAGGAGTCATTCTCGGTCGGAAAAAGGGAAGTATCACCAAATTGAAAGTACTCATCGATAACGAACTTGAAATAATAGATCGCCTGAAAAAAGGAGAATCTATGGCTTCGATTTGCCGTATATACGGAGTCTCTACCGATACGTTCTCCAAATTCAGAAAGGTTTGTCCAAGCGTAGAAGAAGCATTCCAATACAAGATGACGTATTTTTATACTTCGTCAAAATAAAAATCACCCCGGAGAAGAAGCACCGGGGTGAAAATAAAGAAACCTATTTTTTCAGAAGGTCCAGCAGAAGTTCCGGCTCATTCGTCGTGATAAAGTCGGCTGCTTCATCGATAAAATACTGCAAGTCGTCTGCTTTATTTACGGTCCAGACATTAACCGTCAAGCCCAAATCATGAGCTTCCCGAATCCAACTCTTATTGTTTTTCAATACCTTTTGATGATAATCGAGACCCGTATACCCCAACTCTTTAAGCTCGGCGGGTGTTTTATCTCCATTCAAATAAGCGACCTTCGCATTCGGGTCCAACCGGATAATCTCCGTTCCCACCAAGTTGCTGAATGCGATGTATTCTACCTGCCCTTCCATTTTCATCGATTTGACCATATCCACAACCTTTTTAGCCAACTCGATATTTCTTTCGGGAGTAGACTGGGTTTTAAGTTCCAGCACCAATATCATGGGTTTCAACTTCTTTCCGACTTTTAAATAATCCTTCAAAGAAGGAACAGTCTCCCCGTTTTTCAATTTTGACTTCGTTATGGTCTCGAAATCCGTTTCTTCGATTTTCAATCCGTCCAATGTTTTGGGGTCATGGTTTACCACCAACCCACCGTCCGAAGTCAACCATATATCCAATTCCGACCCCCAGCAACCGACGTCATGAGCTTTTCGCAATGAAGTCAAAGAGTTTTCGGCAGAGCCTTCACATTTCCAATATCCCCGATGAGCCACGGTCTTGGTCGACGACTTTGCCTGAATAGCCGGAGTCATAGCCAACAACATCAATGCAACCATTAAAATTTTAGTTTTCATAATCATTTGTTTTTTTATTAAGGTATCTACTTACTTCTTCGGATTCTCCAAATTAGTTCTTATCTTGAAGTCGGCGGTTTTAAAAGAGACGTTCCTATCTCGAACATCGTTACAATGAACGATCAAAGCTCCCTCTTTTTCCCAATACGATTTCACGGTATGTCCACTCATCGGGCCGTCTTCTTTGCCTCTCACCGTCACATCGTCGGGGTTCACTACAATTTTCAATCCTCTCGATTCATTCAACATATCCATGTCTCCTCGGCTATTCCCGCCCACAATCAAAGGCACGGCTTTAATATAAGTAGGTATAACCTGAGCTTTGCCATCGTCTTGCGGTATGGGCATAATGATTTCATCGGACATGACTCCGTTTTTCACGACACCCTTAACCCCCAGCACATGAGTGACAGGTATTCCCAACTCGGAAGCGACAAACCTTTGGTATAAAAATTCGGGAGAGGCTGTCAATATCCACACCTCGAAACCATATTCTTTCAAGTTGGAAATAAGAGCCTTCATCTCAGGATACATTTTCCCCTTATACGAACGCATATAACAATCGTAACCGAGGGTAGCGATTTCCTCGGGAGTCATGCCAGACAAAAAATGTACCCTATCTTCCACATAAGGTTTCCCCACGTTATTACCGTCTTTCACCATACGGTCGAGAATCGCCATCTTTTGTCTCGATTCTTTATCTTTATGGTTCTTGTAATTTTTATCGGCATAATCATACAACGCCTCGTCGGCCAGATAGTAAGGAGCTTGTCCAAACACCGTACCGTCGCAATCGAACACGGCGACCTTACGGTCGGTAACGGTCAACGTCGTATTCAGAAATTCCTCGATACGAGCATTCGTCTCATCGGGCCAAGTCGCAATAGGACGATATTGTTGGGCACAGATACTCCCTACTGCAAAAACATTTAACAGAACTACAATCGCATAAAAAAATCTGTTGGAAATAGATCGCATAATATATTTTTTTTAATTTGCACTTTATGCAAATATACAACAATTATCTACATATAATATTATACGAATCGAAAAAATTCGAAAGTAAGACCTTCTTACTTGAAATAAAATCGAAAGGAAACGAAAATTTCATAGAATCGTAATAAAGCGATTGTTCATTACATTCCGTACTCGTAAAAGAGTACATCGCAGTTACCCGACTTTACTCCGCACTCTATCGCTTAATATCGCTGCCATATTCTCCCCAGCCCATGCAATCAGACTATCAATACAAGGTAACAAAGATTTCGCCCGGTCGGTCAAAGAGTATTCTACCCTCGGGGGAACCTCGGCATAAATCACTCTTTTTACCAATCCGTCTTCTTCGAGGGCTCGCAAGGTAACCGTCAACATCTTTTGGGAAATATCGGGGATATTCTTCTGCAAAACGTTAAAACGCATAACAGACGAACCACTCAATGTATAAAGAACCAACAGGGACCATTTATCACCGATACGCGAAAGAATATTCCGAATAGGACAATCGGGGAAAAGTGCATCCTTAATTTCTATTTTAGCCATAATCATTTACATTTCAACAACAATACAAAAGTAACTAAGAAACTTAGATAATGCAAATAACAAAATTCCACTACATTAAAAGACGTTAAAACGCGCTTTAATAACTCATTCGTATTCAACGAAGGTTTCAAAAAAGTAACTATCTGACTTCGAGGTATCTTCTTGTGAAGAAAAAATTATAGTTTCATATTTGCAGCTAAAAAGAGAGTAACAATAATTTAGTAACTAATAAAAATTAGAATTATGAAAAAGAACATTTTAATTTTATTATCATTAATCACATTTACAGCAATGGCACAAACAAAAGGAAAATTCGAAGTTCTGGACTTGAAGGATTTCAAAATGCACGTGTATTACACGAACGATGCTCTGAACGATACAAGCTACATCGTAGAAGGTAAAAACGGACTCATTACTTTGGAGCAGCCTTTATTTAAAGATAATGTGGCGGAATTCGACGCTTATGTGACCTCGTTGAACAAACCTGTACAGAAAATCATCACCGATTACCATGTGGGTGGGACAGGAAGCCACGATATAGTAATGGCCGAAGGTATGCCAGCCTTTACAAAAGGAGCGACCTACGACGGAATGATGCGGAACTTCGCCGAAATTTTCGGCGATGCAATCGTACCGCTACCGACCGGGAAAGCAGAAGAAATTAAATTTGGCAGCAAACAAACGTGGGATAATATAGAGTTTTACTTCGACAAAGGAGCTTCCACCGACTTTCCCGCAGCCAGTATCATTATCGGGAATAAAGTTTACTACACCCACTGGACTCCGGTAAAAGCTCACATAAGCTACTTGCAAATAAGTTCTCCGGCCGCCATCGATGCAGAAATTGCCGAAGCCGAGAAAGCGCTGAAATCGGGATGCGAATACTTTATCGGAGGTCACGGAGGAGCCACCGGGTGCGAATCGGTCGAATTTAAAATCGACTATCTGAAAAAAATGAAACAAATCCTCCGGGAAAACTCCACCGCCGAGAGGTTCATCTCGGCCATGACTCATACATTCCCCTCTCTGCCGGGAGAAAACAATCTGACCGACTTGGCGAAAGCCCTCTACAAGCGCTAACTTTCCTATCGAACAAAAAAATCCGATAGCTTCAACTGCTATCGGATTTTTCTGCATCCTCTCCGCTTTTATAACTCTCAACTCATCGCCTGATTACGAAACTCGTTCGGAGTACACCCTTCGATTTTTTTGAACAAACGACTGAAATGTTGGGGATATTGAAATCCCAAAGAATAAGCGATCTGACTGATTCCGAGCTGTGAGCCCAATATATACTCCTTAGACAATTCAATAATTTTACCTTGTATATATTCCTGCGCTGTCTTCCCGGTCTCTTTTTTCACCAAGTCGCCGAAATAACCCGGAGAAAGAAAAATTTTGTCGGCAAAATACCTGACGGAAGGTAGTCCCCGCACTTGTGATTCCCCGTTGCGGAAATAGTCGTTTAAAAGCTGTTCGAACCTGACAAGGACATCGTTATTAACCTTTTCACGAGTATAGAATTGACGCTCGTAAAACCGCAAGCAATAATCGAGCAACAGTTCTATATTGACCGATAACAACTCCCTTGTGTGTTTGTCCACCGGGTGTTCCAACTCCACTTCTATTTTATGGAAACAATCCATAATAATTTCCCGCTCTTGATCCGAAAGATGGAGTGCTTCGTTCTGTTCATACGAAAAGAAAGAGTACTTCCCTATCTTCTTCCCTAATGCCGTTCCATAAATAAGATCGGGGTGAAAAATCAATCCATACACCTCGGGGCTTATCTCGTCCTCATCGGAATCTACGCCAACCAACTGCCCCGGAGCGAAACTGACGATCGTACCCTCCTGATAATCATAATACCGTCGGCCATATTTCAACGTACAATTCGTTCCGTTTTTCAAGAACAAGGCATATACGCCATAATTCATCTTCACGTGATTGACAACTCGGGTCGCTTTCCTCAAATCCACGACCGAGACCAGAGGATGCAAGGTTTTCAAACCATACATCTTATCATAAACATCGACACTGTTCAACTGAATAATTTCGTTCATATCTTTTTAGAAAACTAATTGCAAAAGCTGTACGGCCAAACCGTACATTCTTATACAGTGCAAAATTACAACAACTTACGAAAAGAGAAAGAGACGCATCACAGAATCCGGAATTCGGGTTATTCTTTCCGTAATTCATCTACTATCGTTATAGAATATAGGCGGTAATTTTACATCGTCAAACCAACCATGCAAAAAGAATATAATATGGATTTAAAACGATTCCAACAAATGATTGCCGCAGGCGAGCCGTTGGCGGGTGAAGAAATGATTGCTTTCATGCGTGAACAAAGCGACAACACTCGCCGGCTACTATTCGATTTGAACGGTTCTTACCACACACCCGAAGAGATCGTCACCCTATTCAGCCAAATTACCAACAGCAAGGTAGACAATTCTTTCCGTCTGTTCCCACCTTTTTATACCGACTTCGGAAAGAATATTCATGTAGGGAAGAACGTCTTTATCAACTCTTGTTGCCAATTTCAAGACCAAGGCGGTATCTTTATCGGCGACGGAGCACTGATAGGGCATAGCGTGGTGATGGCGACTTTGAATCACGGCTTCGCTCCCAATGACCGCCAGAATCTCTATCATGCACCTATTCATATAGGAAAAAGTGCATGGATCGGTGCACATGCCACCATCTTACCCAATGTGACTATTGGTGACAATGCCATTGTCGGAGCAGGCTCGGTCGTTACCAAAGATGTACCGGACAATGCAATCGTTGCCGGAAATCCGGCTCGATTCATCAGAAACATAAACTCTTAAACCGAATGAAGCCTTTTATTATTGCTTTAACCCTTTACCTTTTCGTAAACATTTCCTCGTGCTCGACCAACGATGCCCCGATCGTGGAACCGCCGAACGGAGAAACAGCAGAAGACAGTAATACGCCCACGATGAACGAACAAATACGTATCATTATCGGCAACGCCTCTTTTACGGCCTCTTTGGAGGATAACGCCACAGCGAGAGCGTTCAAGGCATCGTTGCCCATAACTGTAAACATGACCGAACAAGCCGGTAATGAAAAGTTTTATTACTTGCCGGCAGCCTTGCCTACGAGTACTGTTACGCCCGGAACAATCTTCGCCGGCGACCTGATGCTATGGGGCAACAGTTGTCTCGTCTTGTTCTATGAGACCTTTTCCAGTCCGTACAGCTATACGCGAATCGGGAAAATCGACAACCCATCGGGATTATCGGCAGCAGTCGGCGACAGGAACATAACCGTGACATTCGAATAACTTCAACCATATAAACATCAATCTTATGAAACAACGAATCAAATTTATCTTTACAACATGGTTCATCGCCATAAGTCTGTTTACAATAAATGCACAAGATGTACAAACCAATAAAAACGATATGGAAAATTTGAATCTGACAAATGAATGGGATAAAACATTCCCCCAAAGTGACAAAGTGAAACATAGTAAAGTAACATTCAGGAACCGTTACGGAATTACGCTCGCAGCCGATTTATACATGCCGAAAAACGCCGAAGGCAAATTACCGGCTATCGCCGTCTGCGGCCCGTTCGGGGCTGTAAAAGAACAAGCGTCGGGACTCTATGCGCAAACTATGGCCGAACGAGGCTTTCTGACAATCGCCTTCGATCCCTCTTTCACCGGCGAAAGCGGCGGCGCACCTCGCTACGTGGCATCACCCGACATAAATACGGAAGATTTCTGTGCAGCCGTCGATTTCCTCTCCTTGCGTGACGATGTAGATTCGGAGCGAATCGGAATTATCGGCATCTGCGGTTGGGGCGGACTGGCTATAAACGCCGCAGCCATAGACACACGCATTAAAGCGACCGTAGCCTCTACCATGTACGATATGAGCAGATGCACGGCCAACGGTTATTTCGATGAAAACGACAACGCCGATGCCCGTTATGAAATGCGTCGACAACTCAACGCCCAACGTACCATCGATGCAAAAAACGGTTCGTATGAAACGGCAGGTGGTGTAGTCGATCCTCTACCGCAAAATGCACCGCAATTCGTAAAAGATTATCATGCTTACTACAAAACTTCACGGGGTTACCATTCTCGTTCGTTGAACTCTAACAACGGCTGGAACAAAACTTCGGCTCTCTCGTTTCTCAATGCTCCTATCCTCGCTTATAGCGATGAAATTCGTAGTGCCGTGTTGCTGATTCACGGAGAGAAAGCTCATTCACGTTATTTCAGCGAAGATGCTTTCAAAAAGTTGAAAGGCGACAACAAAGAGTTGATGATTGTCTCAGGAGCCAACCACACGGATTTATACGACCGAACAGACATTATTCCTTTTGATAAACTGGAATCTTTTTTCAAGGAGTATTTGAAATAAAATAGAGCCTGACGAATAATAAAAAGAGGTCGTCTCAAAATAGAATTGCAAAAGTAAAAATCTTATAGATTGAAACTTAGAAATAAAGAATCTCCTGTTTTAGGCCCTGTTTACTTCAATTATAGGACTAAAAGCAGGAGATTTTTATGTTGTAACTTATAGATTATAAGTAAGCCCATCTCTGTTTGCTATTTTGAGACAGCCTCAATAGAGCAGATCGAGAATCCTACGAAACGCAATGATTCTTAACGATCGTTTGTCGTTTGGGTTAAACCGCTACCATCGGAAGTTTCGGTGCGATCAACGGCAGCGGTGCAAATCATTCGGCATAGGTTATTACGGATTCGAAGCTCTTGTACGCGGCGTACGAGTTGCGCATCTTCTGTGTGATCTTCGTCAGAAAGCCGTCGGCATCAGTTTGGTAGACATACTCGTAAGAGTTGCCGGAAGATCCGATGATATTTGATTCGGTAACGATTTCGGCCATATGCTCCGACCGTTTGCCCGTAAGGCCGATGAGCGGGAAGATGTTCTCGCTATCTCCCGAAGCGAAGGCCCAGCCTTCGGTTGCCAGTACGAAGAACCAGTTCAGGTCGAGGTTGGTCTTGTTGGGAACCGTTCCGTAGCTCGCCTTGTCGATAAAATCCTGCCCGTCGCCGGTCAATCCCCACCACACTTCGGTCGGGTTGCCGCCCGTCCATGTGATACGCTCCTCGCCGTCCTGAGAGGAGACCGATTTCACCAGATACCCTGCGTCATCGTAAGACAATTCGTACATATCGGAATACGGAATCCATTCACCTTCACCCTTATCATCATCGTAACTCAGATATTTGCCCGACACGGCTCGTCCGGCCTCGTCCAACTTGACTGAACCGGTTTGCGTGTTGTGGGGATCAACCGCGCCGTTCTCCTCGCGCGTTATCTCGTAGGAAGCGCTCCTATCTCCGTAGGCGATAACGGCTGTGATTGTGACGGGAATGCGCGTGCGGGTCGTAACAGAGGAAGCTGCAGTCGCACCGGGAATCTGCTTCGGAGAAGGCTCCGCTGTTTCGTCCCATGTATTCACAACCATCTTCGTCAGGCGTAATCGGTCATCGTAAAAGAAATTCACGACCTCGTCGCCATCCGCCTCGATCCCCGAACCGGAATAATCCCAATAGGTATTCTTCATGCTGGCAATCAGTTTCCTGCCGACAGGCACGACGGGTTCGTCACCGTTATCGGGAACTTTGCCATCCTCGGTCGTACCTTTTTGCTCGACGGTGATCGTGATCCTCGTTCCGCCGCACTCGATCGTAATAATCGCCTTACGATCCTGTCCCGAGGTATTCACCCCGAGTGAAATGGAGATCGTGTAGTCGCCCGCCGCATCGCCGTGGTCCGGCGAAACGGTCACCCACGATGGAGTAACTTCCCCGCTGTCGAATGCGTCAGCACGGGTTTGGACAACTGTGGCACGCCACGGTCCTGTCGTCGTGAACGAAATGCCTTCGGAGGGCGTGCCCGAAGTCTCGTCGGCAAAAATCGTGTAATCTTTCGGCGTGCCGGGAGCCAACTGAATGTCCCTGCCTGTTCCGTCGCCATTGTCGTCCGAGCAGGCCGTAAGAGCGGCTGCCGCGAACAAGAATGCTAAAATACGTTTCATGATTCGTTGTTTTTTGGGTTATTTAATTTATGGGTTGCAATGTGTTTGACTTCGTACGTGCGGGGATTCGAACGATCCGTCTCACCCTCGAAGGTCAGCCCGTACTCGACGGCCTCGGTGACATAGCCTTCGGCATCCACCTTGTATTCCATGTAGAAATCATCCTTGTAGGACCACTCGCCGTCGCCTCTCGCCCCTTGAATGAGGTTGCGATTCCGGACGCCCAGCAGTCTGGTCCACGCCAGCCCCTCGTACCACGAGGAAAGCTCGTGCCATGCGCCGATGAAATCCGGCCGCTCGCGGTTCTCCAGATCGGTATAGGTAAACCGAGTCACGTCGTTCTCGCCGTTCGGACTGCCGTAGCGGCTCTCCACGAGGTTGCCGTTTTCCCACACATAATCCTCCCATTCGTCCTCCTGGTTGGCGCGGATCAGCCGGTTTTCGGAATCGTATTTATAGGTAGTGATGTTCACCGACTCTCCGGGACGGCTCCGCTCAACCCGTTCGGCATACCCTGCGGCGTTGAGCCAGACCGTAAAGTGCGTATTCTCCTCGGGATTGGCGATCCGCACGACGCCGTCGTCGTATTCGTATTCGTACGTTTGGGTAACAGCCTCGACCGTTCCGGGAGATACAACCTCGTTCGTTGTCTTCTTCCAGCGGATCAGCCGGTTTCGCTCGTCGTAGGTCAGCTCAATGCGGCTGTCCTCCTCGCCGGGAGAATTGTTGAAGTAGTGATACACCTCCGAAACCAGTTGCGCACCGGTCGGAACGACGGGTTCGTCACCGTCATCGGGAACTTTGCCATCCTCGGTCGTACCTTTTTGCTCGACCGTGATCGTGATCCTCGTTCCGCCGCACTCGATCGTAATAATCGCCTTACGATCCTGTCCCGAGGTATTCACCCCGAGTGAAATGGAGATCGTGTAGTCGCCCGCCGCATCGCCGTGGTCCGGCGAAACGGTCACCCACGATGGAGTAACTTCCCCGCTGTCGAATGCGTCAGCACGGGTTTGGACAACTGTGGCACGCCACGGTCCTGTCGTCGTGAACGAAATGCCTTCGGAGGGCGTGCCCGAAGTCTCGTCGGCAAAAATCGTGTAATCTTTCGGCGTGCCGGGAGCCAACTGAATGTCCTTGCCTGTCCCGTCGCCGTTGTCATCCGAGCAGGCCGTAAGGGCTACTACACCCATCAACAAGAATAAAGCATGAATTTTTTTCATTGCTGAAGTAATGTTATTACACCTCGGCTCCTACGATGTATTGTAAATAAAGAAAAGTGTGGAGCCGTTCGTTTATCTGAGAGAAGGCTGTGGAATAACCTATGTGCAAATAAACAATACCCCACACCGAATAGAATATATCAAATGATATATGCCTATACACGGCGATGAGCGTTGCGTTACCCCTGCACATTGAAAACTTCCACATTTTCTCTCAAGGATTAGCGAAACACTTTCACTAAAATTAATATATTGCTACCCATTGGATAGCAATGCAAATTTAGAAAATGTTTCTCAAAACACAACACTCAAGCGGGGTATTGCATGACAAAATTCGCCAAAAAGTTTTTGAAAATCAATATTGACATTGAACTATGTTATTTCAATTTGGGGTTATTTGTTTTGGCATGCTTATTCCCATGTCGGCTATGGAAAGTGAGGGATATTTGCTACCTGTCATTTTTGCATTGGCAATAGGGCTTCCCGTTATGCTTGTCGTTTGGATTTTGGCATATAGTGTAGCAGGAATAGGAAAGTTTATAACCGTGTGCAGACTTTTCAGAAGTGGTTTAATAACATGGTAGCTATACTGTTTGTCTTGGTTGGCATTTATTATGGATTGATAAATTGGGGTATAATATGAAAATTTTAATTTTTTGAGCAGTATATATCTAAGGATAATTGGTTGGCAGTTCCAATGTATGCCAATGCTGCTGGAATAGTACCGGTAATTGAATTTTTTGTAGCTAAGGGTATCCCCATAGGAACTGCGCTTGCTTTTATGATGGCGGTTGTCGGGCTGTCATTGCCCGAAGCTACGTTGTTAAAGAAAGTAATGACATGGCGTTTGATTGGTATTTTCTTTGGATTGATAACCTTATTTATCATCGTATTAGGTTATCTTTATAATATTGTCTTATAACATAGTCTATTATGTTACGGAGAAAAATTAAGATTTATATTAATAGACCATTACCCACAAATCCAATCAGTCTCTTTTTAGTCAATTTATGGTATGAATAGATCCTATTACGATATTCATTTTAACCTTTTCCATTTGAAGCTCTCATCAAAAGCTGGCACTTACTTCGTTATCTTACCTAAAAAGCAATCTCTTTTGCTTTTCTTTTGGCTCAGTCGATAATTAACGGGGATTGTTCGTGTATATTTCCCTATATGTGGCTAACACAGTTCTCCGTAACGTACGGGACACGGCAGGGGAAAAAGGGATATGTCCGGTATAAACAGACTGATACGATGGCGTTTTCAACCCCTCCGTCACTCCGTGCCACCTCCCCTATATTTAGCGTTGCCAAACACAGGGGAGGAGTTTCGATTTCCGATAACGATGAAAACTGAAATACCCCGTAATGCTACGGGGCACAGCAAAGGAGGAGTGTAAAAATATTAAAATGCTTTTTAGCCCTCTCCCCTGCCGTACTCCGCAACATGGCGGGGCGTTTTGAATAACATCGGAGCAGAGGCGAAAGGGATATGCATCTCACACTCTCCCCCTGTGTTTTACGCAGCAAAATATAGGGGGAGTGTCCGTAGGACGAGGGGGTTGATACAAACAAAAACTTCACTCCCAAATACATCGCCTTTATTGGGTGATGAAGATGCAAGAAAATAGAGGGAAAGTATACTCATAGCGAATGGGGGAACCTTTACCGTAAAAAAACTTATGAAATCTT
>ERZ780137.1585-NODE-1585-length-12558-cov-31.557786_pt1 | contig 12558 bp, 5 predicted proteins | sample MGYA00511020_ERZ780137 | MGnify/ENA primary metagenome ERZ780137 (study PRJEB29588, sample SAMEA2157917) | human gut metagenome | biome: human gut; feature: human-associated habitat; material: faeces | place: Denmark | collected 2008/2010 ... | reverse complement strand
GTAGTCGCCCAGGCTCAGGGCGCCGTTGAACGAGATGCCGCCCCAGATGGGAACCTGAACACCCACCTCCAGGCCGTAGTAGCGCTTGTCGATGCCGCTCATGGCGAAGTTCGTGAACGACGACTGCGTATCGTCGTAGAACGAGATGACCTTCGACTGGTCGGAGATCGTCGTGTAGTAACCCGAGACGCGGGCCGTGATCCACGGCAGGTAGACGCTGTAGGTCAGGTCGGCGCCGAAGACCTTTTCGGTATCGAGACCCGGGGTCGTCGTGTTGCGGGTACGGGCCGAGACGAAGGCGTCGCGGAACTGCGGCGGGTTGACCAGGTAGGCCACGTTGGCCGACACGGCGTGCGCGCCCGAGAAGCGGTACGAGAACTCGCCCTTGAGCTTGTAGGTGAGGTACTCGAGCTTCTCCGAGTCACCGAGCGAATTGTCGGCGAAGAGGCCCTTCATCCACAGACCCTCGCGCCACATCGACGTGTAACCCACCTCGCCGCCGAGGCTCATCGAGAAACCGCCGAACGTGCCGCTGTACTGGGCCCACACCTGACCCTGACGCACGTTGGCGTAGTAGTCGTAGCCGAACTTGTCGCCCTCCTTCACGTGGCGGGCGTCGCCGTGCTTCATGTAGTAGAGCAGGTCGTTCTGGTAGATCGCCGGATCGACGTTGCCGTTGTCGCGCAGGGCGAACTTGTCGACGTCGAGCCAGTAGTCGGCACCCAGCAGGTCCTTCACCTGATCGTAGTACTCCGTGCGGTTGATGCGGGCCGACAGTCCGCCGCGCAGCACCGACTGGTTCTTGAACGTGTGCGAGATGTTGGCCATGAAGTTGAAGTCACGCTGGTCCGTGTGACGCTCCTCGATCATGTAGATACCGCCCTCGCCCGCCTGATTGCGCAGGTAGTTGCGCTGGAACATCTTGTCGAAGTCGATCATGCTCTTGTCGGGATTCGTCATCCACTCCTTCTTGGTCTGGAGCGCCAGATCGTTGTAGGTGCCGGCACCCACGGGGTCGAAATTGCCGTCGGCCGTCTGGTAGATGCGGTTCTCGTAGTAGCTCGGCAGGTAGCGGTAGTAGTCCGGACGCGGGTCGGGACCGTCGGTCCACGTCAGCGCCGAATAGCCGTTCTTTCCGAAGCGGAACGACGCGGCGGCCAGCAGCTTCGTGCGCGACGAGATGTCGAAACCGTAGTTGAGCATCACGATCGGCTCGTGGTAGGTGCGCACGCGCGTATTGCGCAGCTTGCCGTTCTGACGGCCCACGTTGGGGTTGTAGTAGTTGTTGCCCAGCAGGTCGTAGGCCTCCTGCGTCGAGGCCTGCTGTGCACCGCGCTCGGTGGGAGCGCCCATCACGGTCAGGGCCAGCGAGTGGCGGTCGTCGCCGAAACGCTTCTCGACCGATCCGAAGTAACCGTAGGCGTTATAGTAGATGCCGTCCACGTAGCCGTTGCCGCCCTGGCGCGTCGAGAACGACAGCGCATACGACCAGCCGTTGTCGAGCAGACCCGATCCATAGGAGACCATCGCACGGAAGCGGTACATCGTGTTGGCGTTGACGACGCTGGCGCGGAATCCCTGCCGCATCTGCGAAGCCCGGGCGTTGACGTTCGTCGTACCGCCGATGCCGTCGATGCCGAAGCCCGAAGACTTCAGGCCGGTGGTGCTCTCCTGGTTGCGCGTCGCGTCGTTCAGGCCGCTCCACAGCGACCAGGGGCCGTAGCCCGTCATGGCGTCGTTGAAACGGATGCCGTTCAGGTAGATGTTGGAATACTGCGAATCGTAGCCGCGGACGTTGAAGCGCATCTCGCTGAAGCGGTACGAGGCGATGTTGTTGAAGACGTCCCGCGACGCGGAGAGCGACGAGGGAAGCGCCTGCATGTCGGTCGCCGTGTCGGAATCGAACTCGGCGAAGACCGAGTCGTCGATGACGGCCTGCACGTCGGGAATCATCACGACGGAGTGCATCTCCTTGACCGTCTCGCCGACACGGACCATGATGTCGAGGTTTTCAAACTCGGGAGCCTCGAACTGGAGGCGGTAGTCGCCCTCGGGCAGCTGGCCGATATCGAAATGGCCCTCGTCGTCGGTCATGACGGAGACTCCGAGCGGTTCGACGATCACCTTCACGTTGCTCAAGGCGGCGCGGCCGTCACGCGAGACGACCTTGCCCTTGACACCGCCTTCCTGGGCATACGCCCCGACGCACACAAGCGCGAGCAGGCTGACAAGTAGATTTCTGATCTTCATAAATTGCGTTGTTGGATTATTTGCCGATGTAGATGAATACGGGGAAGTGGTCGCTGAAGCCGCCCTGGAAGTTGTTGCCCACGAACGTGCGCAGCGGATAGCCCTTGTACTGGCCCTCCTTCTGGAGAAGGTACGGAGCACGGAAAACCGAGCCGTAGAACTTCGTGCCGGGCACGCGCTGCAGCTTCAGCTCGCCGGTCGACCCCGTGGCAAGGTTCGCCGAGACGACGATGTTGTCAAAGAGGTTCCACTGGTCGCGGTAGGCCAGCGTGCCGATTCCGGCCTTCAGCACCTTGATGTAGGGATTGTAGTAGTCGCCCGGCTGGAGCTTCTTGATCTCGTCGCGTGCACCGAGCACCTCGACGATGCTCTTGTCGGTGGCGTCGTCGTTGAAGTCGCCCATCATCACGACCTTCGTGGCGGGGTTGATCGCCAGCACCGAGTCGGCGGCATGGCGCATGATCTCGGCGGCCCGCTCACGCTTGGGCGACGAGGCCTCCTTGCCGCCCAGACGCGACGGCCAGTGCGCCACCATGAAGTAGAAGGGCTCGCCCTCGATCGTGCCCCACATCGTCACGATGTCGCGCGTGCGGAAGTCGGGCATATCCTCCATCGTGAAACGGATCGGAGCGCTGCCTTCGAGCTTGAAGACGTCGGAGCGGTAGAAGAAGCCCACATCCACGCCGCGGGCATCGGGCGAATCGTAGTGCACGATGCGGTACTGTGCCGGCGCGAGCTTGGGCGTCGAGGCGACATCCTCCATGACGTTGCGGTTCTCGATCTCCGAGCAGCCGATCACCACCGGATAGTCCTTGTCCATGGCCGCGATGTCGAACAATACGCGCGAAAGGTTGTTGAGCTTCTTGTTGTACTTCGTCGAATTCCACCTCTTGGGTCCTTCGGGCGTGAACTCCTCGTCGTAGATTTCCGGATTGCGGATCGTGTCGAAGAGGTTCTCGAAGTTGTAGAAGACCACCTTGTAGGGTTTCTGGGCGAACGCGGCCACGATCAGCGCCGCAAAGAGCCCGGTTAAGAGAATTTTCTTCATGTTTCAGGTTCGATTTAGTTTATTCCCCACTCCGAGGGGTTGTTCTGCGATTTCACCTCGTCGGCGATCGCCTCGTCGAGCATCGTGAAGAACTTGTAGCCCGTCTGCTGTTCGATGTAGGCGACCGATACGATATATTCCCGCAGCCCGCTCTTGCTGGCCGAGGAGTTCTCGGCCCAGTAACCGATCGACTTGAGCTCCGACGCGTCGGTCACCTGGTCGATGCGCTTGCCGGTGCGTCCCGTGCGCGTGCGCAGGAGCACCTTCCAGCAGTACTTGGGCATGGCGACCTCCGTCCCGGCCTTGTCGCGGCTCCAGTCCCGCACGCCGTAGGTTCCCGTGACGATGTAGAGCGTGTCGGCACACCGCTGCGCCGAGGCCACCGACTCCATGTTGCCCCACGAGCCGCTGTTGAAGTCGGAGTTCTGGGGCATGATGTTCGTCGAGTAGAAGGTCTGGCGATTCAGTTCGTCGCTGTAGGGAACGTAGCGGTGGTTGGACATGCACTGGTGGCCGCGGATGCCGTTCGTCTGCCAGTTCTGATACGACCCGTGCGTGAGGTCGGCCTGGTACGAAGCCGGCACCTCGGGGTCGTAGGCCCAGGCGTCGGAGCGCACGTAGGTGCCCGACATGTAGCAGTCGTGCAGCGGGTAGGCCACCCAGTTGGCGATGCGCTTGGTCTTGTCGAAGCAGATCGTATAGTTGCGGGCCGTCACCGAGGAGGAGATCGGCGCAAAATGCGTCACATAGAGGAAATCGTCGTCGTCGACATAGGCGGGCAGTTCGGCCCACGCATGGTCCAGGCTCGCGGGAATGGAGTAGCTCTCCTGCTCGAGCGTCAGCAGGAAGGTGCCGCCGCCGTCGAACGCCACGGAGATCTCCGCATGGCGCGGCTTGCCCGAGTCGTTCTCGTCGAGGTAGAGGTAGACGATCTGCCGGCCGTTGACGAGCGTTCCCGAGGCGGTGGTCGCATGGGTGCGGCGGGAGGTCACACACCACGTGCCGCCCTCGGTCACGGTCACCGTATAGGCTGCGCCGGTCTTTCCGGTCAGCACGAGACGGGGTTCGTTCTCGTAGCCGCGCGCCTCGAGCGACGACGACTCCGAGTCGAGGAACAGGGCGGAAAACGGCCGCTCGCCGCCTCCGTCACCCGAAGAGCTGCATGCGCCGAGGGCAAATACGAGGATCACCACAAGGAGCGAACGACCCCAGGGCTTCAGCATCCGGTTCTTCAATGTCATCTGCAAAAAATGGAGAGAAAAAATCAACCCCCGACGAGACGGGTGCCCCGTCGAGGGTTGATTCTGGATTAACGGTTAATCAATAGAGCTGGATACCGGCAACAACGGCACGGGGAGCCGAGCTCGATTCGTTTGCAAAATTGGGGCTCGTCGAGAACGTGATCGTCGACGAAGCCGTGAGGCCCGTCACGTCGAGCGTGTAGTAATCCGAATCCGACACCGTGATGGTGAAGGGAGGATTGCTCGTAGCGCCGTCGTTGGCCACAAGAGCCGTGCCGTCAGACGTTACCGAACCGCCGCCGTTCACACGGACATAGAGCGTAGCGGACTTGCCCTTCCATGCCACGGCGTAGAACGAGAGTTTCTTCGAACCCGTAACGCCTACGGCCTGCGAAGTGAAATATCCGCTCTTGCTGCTGGTTCCGAGCTTCACGCCCGAAGCCTCCATGCCGTTGAAGGTGGTCGAGTTGCCCAGCGTATAGGAGGCCGACGGAGAGTCGTCCTTCGTGCAGGTGAAGATATCCATCGAGCTGTATACACCCTTCGTGTCACTGCCCGACGATACGCCGCTCTGCGACAGCGCCACGGTCTTGGTCACGACAGCCGAACCGGACTTCATCAGCTTGACGGTCAGCGTGGCGTTGATCGCCGACTCGGAGGTATTCTCCCCGGCTGCGACCGTCACCGTCGTACCGCTTACCGATACCGAGAACTTGGCGTTGTCGGCCGAAGCCTCGATCGTGCAGCCGTCAGCATTGCGCGTCGTGACCGTCACGCTCTTCTCACCGCCAGCTGCCGGGAACGACAGCGACGCGGGATCCACCGTCATCTCGGGATCGGTCGACGGATTGGTCTCCTCGACGCTGTACGGCAGCACGTTCACGTACCTGCTGCTCGACGTGCCCACGAAGTAACCCTTGACGAGGACATCCCGGCCGTCGTAGGCGGCGACCGTCGAATTGTCGATGTACTTGATCGAACCGATGGCCGTCGAAGCACCGGGGATCGTCACGTTGACATAGTTGTTGTCAACCACGAGATTGCCCTCGAACTCGATCTCCTTGCAGACGGGCGTTCCCGACAGCAGGCCATCCATGGCAGCACCGTCCATCTTGGTCGGATTGTACGACCACGAGTTGCCCGTCGAGAGCACCTCCACCTCGGCCGATGCCGAGAACTGCGGCGTGGACTGTGCATTGTAAATGGTCACCTCGCCCGAGATCGAAATCTTCTCACCTACGGTGCGCTCGTTGTCCTTGTGGTAAACCATCATGGCACCCGTGTTGTCGGCGATGATATAGGCCATCTTGCCGCGGGCAACCACCGTACCTTCGGTCTTGTAGGTGCCGGCCGTCGTGATTTCGCCGATGGGCGTCACGTCCGGATCGGGTTCGGGCGTCGTGCCGCTCATGAAGTCGGCGATATCCTTGGTGCTGCGCGGCGAAACCTGTGCGGCACCCTTGTAGAGAGCGGCATAGCCGGTGATCGTGCCGGTGGCACCGGCTACGAACTGCTGGTCGGCCCAGGGAGCACCCTGCGACGTGTAGACCGTTACTTCCACACCGTTCTGCGTGAAGGTCTTCGTGCCGTTCCACGTCGACGCCGTAGCGGGCGCCGTCACGTTCTTGATCGAAACGGGCATGGCCTGGAAATCGGTGATCTGGTTGGGAGCGATCTCCACGGGCGTTACCGTTGCCGTGCCGATCTTCTCGACTACGACCCACGAGGCACCCTGCGAACCGGTCACCTCATAGAGCTTGTTGTAGGTGGTCACGCGGGCCTCGCCGGCCTTCAGCGTCACCTTCACCTTGTCGCCCGCCTTGAACGTGAAGCCTTCATCGGCCGGGTTCGTGTAGACGCCGCTGCCGTAGAGCGTGATGCCGTTCTTGGCCGTCGTGGCGCCCTCGGTCATCAGCTGCAGGTTGTTCGACGTGGTGTTGCCGCCCTCCTTGTCGGTTACGACAACCGCCTCGAAATAGTAGTCCTTCGACTCGTCGATCACCTGCTGCTCGCTGCCGGCGGCCTCGCACAGGGCGATCAGCTCGGGAATCGTCGTCTCGACGGCATCTCCGGGCTCCGGATCGGGCTCCTCGCTGCCGTCGAACGACACCTGCTGACCGCCGTTGCCGGCCTTGAGCAGCACGTCATCGAGGCGGTGTGCACCGCTCAGCGTCGACGAGAAGCGGATGTAGAGCGTCGAAACGCCGTCGGGCAGCGTGAAGTCGGCCGTGGCGAGGTCCCAGCGTCCGTTCGGATCGACACCCTTGGCGAAGGTGTAGGTCAGCGGCGACGACCAGTTCGTACCGTCGTTGCTCAGCTCGACCTTGAACTCGTCGTGGTTGAACGTGTTGTCGCTGGCGCCGTAGAGGTAGCGCTCCGTACCGAACGAGAGGGCGAGGTTCTTCTCCGAAACGGCGATCTTCTCGATCGTTACCACACCGTTCGTGCCGAAGAGCAGGTTGTTGTTGCCCGAACCGGCATAGTCCGAATAGCCGGCATCCGAAGGCGAGTTGCTGCGCACGCTGACGCCCGACGTCGTGTAGGTCACGTTGGCGGCGCCGCTGCCGGTCTGGTTCTTCCAGCCGTCGAACTCGTCGGCATAAGGCCACTTGTTGTCGGTCTGCGAAGCGACCTCCTTGTCCATGTCGTTGAAATAGATGGCATCCGAGGTGTCCATACCCGGGTCCTCGGGCTCCACGTAGTCGAAGGTGATGGCCTGGCCGCCCGCACCCTCGAGCAGCGTCACGTCGTCGAGACGGTGTGCGCCGCTCAACGTCGAACGGAAGCGGATATAGAGCGACGTGGTACCCTCGGGCAGCGAGAAGTCGGACGAAGCGAGGTCCCAGCGGCCGTTCGGATCAACACCCATGGCGAAGGTGTAGGTCAGCGGGGCCGACCAGTTCGTACCGTCGTTGCTCAGCTGCACCTTGAACTCGTCGTGGTTGAACGTGTTGTCGTCCTCGCCGTAGGCGTAGCGCTCCGTACCGAACGTGAGGCGCAGGTTGACGCTGTTCACGGCGATCTTCTCGATCGTGAAGTTCGAGTTCGAGCTGAAGAGCAGGTTGTTCACGCCCGAACCGGCATAGTCCGAATAGTTGTTGTTCGAGTTGGAGTTGTTGCGCACGCTGATGCCCGACGTCGTGTAGGTCACGTCGGCAATGCCGTAGCCGCTCTCGTTCTTCCAGCCCTCGAACTGATCGGTATAGGGCCACGAGTTGCCGCTGCCATAGGTCTGCGTGGCAGCCTCCTTGTCGAAGTTGTTGGCATAGGCGATCTCACCCGTGGGGACTTCGCTGCCGGCGACCTGCGATACGGCGATCGACTGCTCGGCCGTACCCCAGTTGCCGAACTCGGCATGGATCAGCGTAAAGGAGATCTTGCCCTCACGCAGGTTCGTACCTGCGGGCAGCTCCTGCACCGTCACGGAGATCGTGCCGTTGCCCCGGCCGTTCATCGGCTCCACCGTCGCCCATTCCAATGACGAGGTAACGACCTTCCACTCGCAGTTGGCCGTGATCTGCACGGTCTGCGTCTTCTCCGTTGCATCGGTGAACACAAGCGATTCGGTCGAAACGCTCAATGTCGGCGTAGCGGACTTGCTGTCATCCTCCTTGCAACCCGTGAATACCGTGGCGGCCACGAGGAACAGGGCTCCGAACAGCAATCTGAAAAGATGTTTGTTCATAAAAGTTTTAATTAGAGTTTTGAACTAATAGTATTAAAAAAATTTTACAAATATTCCGTTTTTCAAAAGGGAAACTTTGACAAAGATAAGTCGATTTTTCGGAAATAAAAAAGTTTCAGCGACATATTTCACACCCAAATGCAACGGATCGGAGAAAAATTCCGATATCCACCTGCTCGCGGAGGGCCGCCCGCGCCCCGCAAGGGGCGGGCACCGGTCCTCCGGATGGATTCCGGCGGACGGAAACCGCTCGCAGCGAGGCCAAACGGAGAATTTGACATTTTCTAAAATTCTTAAAAACCCGCATCCGCTTTCCGACGTCCTGCGACAGCCGACCGCCGACGCCGCAAAAATAGGGGTCGCCCGTTACGTCCGCGTGACAAAATCATGACAAACGGACAAAGCTCCCGAGTCATCGCGGCTTCCGGGACCGACCGCCGGATACGCCTGCGCCGTCCGGCACCCGCCGGCACACCGCCTACCGCACCCGGCACGGCAAATGGACCCCGCCACGGCAGACAGGCCCCGGCACGCAACAAGATTCCACGCCTGCAAAAAATACGGCATGTCCCGCCCGTCCTGCCGCCGCTCAACCGCCCGCCGTACAAAAAAACGCCGCGCCCCCGCCGGGACGCGGCATACCGGGATACCGACACCGGCTCCCCTACTCCCACTCGATCGTTGCGGGCGGTTTGGAGGAGATGTCGTAGACTACGCGGTTGACCCCGCGCACCTTGTTGATGATCTCGTTCGAGACGTCGGCCAGGAACTCGTAAGGCAGGTGCACCCAGTCGGCCGTCATGCCGTCGGTCGAGGTCACGGCCCGCAGGGCGACGCAGCTCTCGTAGGTACGCTCATCGCCCATCACGCCGACGCTCTTCACCGGCAGCAGGATGGCACCTGCCTGCCATACCTTATTATATAAATCGGCAGCATGCAGCGCATCGATGAAGATTTTGTCGACCTGCTGCAGAATATCGACCTTCTCGGGCGTGATGTCGCCGAGGATGCGGATCGCCAGGCCGGGTCCCGGGAAGGGATGACGGCCGATGAGACGTTCCGAAATGCCGAGCGAACGGCCCACGCGCCGCACCTCGTCCTTGAAGAGCAGGCGCAGCGGCTCGACGATGCGCAGGTTCATCTTCTCGGGCAGGCCGCCCACGTTGTGGTGCGACTTGATCGTCGCCGAAGGGCCATTCACCGAACACGACTCGATGACGTCGGGATAGATCGTTCCCTGCGCCAGCCACCGCACGTCGCGGATGCGCTGTGCCTCGTCGTTGAAGACCTCGACGAAGTCGCGGCCGATGATCTTGCGCTTGGTCTCGGGGTCCGTGACGCCGGCCAGGTCGCCCAGGAAGCGGTCGCCGGCCTTCACGCCCTTGACGTTCAGACCCATATCCTTGTAGGAGGCGAGCACCTCCTCGAACTCATCCTTGCGCAGCAGGCCCGAGTCGACGAAGATGCAGTAGAGGTTCTGCCCGATGGCGCGGTGCAGCAGCACGGCAGCCACCGACGAGTCGACACCGCCCGAGAGGCCCAGCACCACCTTGTCGTTTCCGAGCTTCTCGCGCAGCTCGCGCACGGTCGACTCGACGAAGCTCTCCGAGGTCCACGACTGCGTGCAGCCGCAGATGCCCGCGACAAAGTTACGGAGCAGGTGCGTACCGTCGGTCGAGTGGTAGACTTCGGGGTGGAACTGGATGCCCCACGTCTGCTCGCCATCGATGCGGAAGGCCGCCACGCGCACATCCTCCGTGCTGGCGACGATGCGGTAGTTGTCGGGCACACGCGTGATGGTATCGCCGTGCGACATCCACACCTGCGTGGGCGACGGAAGGCCCGCCATCAGCGGGTCGCCGGCATCGCCCACCGTCAGCATCGCCCGGCCGTACTCGCGGCTCGGCGCAGGCTCCACCTCGCCGCCGTAGGCATGGGCCAGGTACTGGGCTCCGTAGCAGACGCCCAGCAGCGGCAGCCGCCCCTTGATCGCCGACAGATCGGGGATCGGGGCCTGTGCGTCGCGCACCGACGAGGGGCTGCCCGAGAGAATCACACCCCGCACCGACGCATCGATCGCCGGGATTTTGTTGAAGGGGTGAATCTCGCAATAGACGTTCAGTTCGCGCACCCGCCGCGCAATGAGCTGCGTGTACTGCGATCCGAAGTCGAGAATCAATATTTTTTCCATCAGTAAAAGGTTATGCGTTTCCACTGTTTCGGGAGCACACCCGGAGGATAAAAAGCAGTGCGACAAAACCCGCCGCAAGATAGAGGAACCGTTCCGAGTCGAGCAGCACCCACAAAAGAACCCACGCCGCACACAATCCGGCAACGACAAGTTCTGCGCGAGAAAGCTTTTGCCGGTACACTACCGTTCGCTCGAATAGTTCGGGGCCTCGCTCGTGATCGTCACATCGTGCGGATGGCTCTCGTGCATGCCCGACGCCGTGATGCGGATGAACTTTGCGGTCTGGAGCGTCGGGATGTCCTTCGCGCCGCAGTAGCCCATGCCCGAACGCAGGCCGCCGATGAGCTGGTAGACCGTCTCGCTCAACGCCCCCTTGAAGGGCACGCGCGCCACGATGCCCTCGGGCACCAGTTTGTTGATGTTGCCCTCGCAGCCCTTCTGGAAGTAGCGGTCGGCCGATCCGGCCTTCATGGCGTCGATCGAACCCATGCCGCGGTAAGCCTTGAACTTGCGGCCGTTGTAGATGATCGTCTCGCCCGGGGCCTCCTCCGTACCGGCGAACATCGAGCCGATCATCACCGAGTCACCGCCCGCAGCCAGCGCCTTGACGATGTCGCCCGAGTAGCGCAGACCGCCATCGGCGATAACCGGCACGCCCGAACCTTTGGCGGCCGAGGCGGCGGCATAGATGGCCGAGAGCTGCGGCACGCCCACACCGGCGATGATGCGCGTCGTGCAGATCGAACCGGGACCGATGCCGACCTTGATGCCGTCGGCGCCGGCGTCGATCAGGAACTTCGCCGCCTCGCCCGTGGCGATGTTGCCCACGACAACGTCCAGCGACGGGTAGGCCTCCTTGATCTGACGGAGCGTGCGGACGATGTTGCGCGAGTGGCCGTGCGCCGAGTCGAGCACCACGGCATCGACATCTTCGGCGACAAGCGCCGCCACGCGCTCCAGCGCGTCGGCCGTGATGCCGACACCCGCCGCCACGCGCAGACGCCCCTTGGCGTCCTTGCAGGCATTCGGATGGTCCTGCACCTTGGTAATGTCCTTGTAGGTGATGAGCCCCACCAGTCGGCCTTCGTCGTCGACGACGGGGAGCTTTTCGATCTTGTTGTTGAGCAGCACCGCGGAGGCGTGCTCGAGTTCGGTTCTGTGGGTGGTGATCAGGCGGTCGCCCGGCGTCATCACCTCCCCGATGCGGCGCGACATGTCGGGCTGGAAGCGCAGGTCGCGGTTCGTGACGATGCCGATGAGCTTCCGGTCCGCATCCACAACCGGGATGCCGCCGATCTTGTTCTCCTTCATCAGATTGAGGGCGTCGCCGACGGTATTGTCCTTCGAGATGGTGATCGGATCGTAGATCATGCCGTTCTCGGCACGCTTCACACGGCGCACCTGCGCGGCCTGCTCGGCAATGGACATGTTCTTGTGGATGACGCCTATGCCCCCTTCGCGGGCCAGGGCAATGGCCAGCGGCGCTTCGGTCACGGTGTCCATGGCGGCGGACACGATGGGGATGTTGAGCGCGATATTACGCGAGAAACGGGTCTTGACATCGACCTCTCGCGGCAACACTTCCGAATAGGCGGGTACGAGCAGCACATCGTCGAACGTAAGTCCTTCGGGCTGAACCCTTTCATTGATAAAAGACATAATGAACGTGGATTTTGTTGCTCGCAAATGTAGTGATTTTTTCCCAAACAGCCCAACAAACCGTCCCGGTGATCGTTTTTTTTATCAACATTTTATCAAAAGCCGCACGGCCGCGGCAGCACGGCGCGACAAAAGCGGCTGGACCGCGCAGCGAATCCCGCCCGTTGCCCGGGCCGGCACTTCATCGCAGGGACGTTGCCGACCGCAGACGCAAAGACAAGAGTATCAGGGTGAAGAGGAATTTCAGACAGTTCAAAAACACTACATAATTAGTCTTTATCGGAATAATTCGACCCGCGAGAGGAATGACCGGCCCGAGTGGCGCCGAAGCGACATCCAGCTGATTGACAGGACAATACACACAGATTCCGCAAGCAGGCTTTCTTACGCATAGTTGAAAAAATGTTGACAATTTGCGGGCGAAACACATATTAAAAAAATTTTTTTTCGTATTTTTGACTCTTGAACAAGGTCCCGTTGCGCA
>ERZ780137.1581-NODE-1581-length-12597-cov-2.932626_pt1 | contig 12597 bp, 10 predicted proteins | sample MGYA00511020_ERZ780137 | MGnify/ENA primary metagenome ERZ780137 (study PRJEB29588, sample SAMEA2157917) | human gut metagenome | biome: human gut; feature: human-associated habitat; material: faeces | place: Denmark | collected 2008/2010 ... | reverse complement strand
ATTGATATGACCAATGATCTCAACCACTTTCCCTTCCGGTTTTTTTCCCTCTTTGCCGTAGTCCGTGATCTCGACCACGACCTTATGTCCGCTGACAGCTCCTTTCGAACGCTCCTGCGGAATAAAAATATCTGAACCGAATTTAGGATTGTCCGGCACGGCAAATCCAAACGTCTTACTTTTTTCATAAGTACATACGATTCGTGTGGTGCCGCGGGATATAATTTTTGTAATCGTACCTTCCCTGCGTTTTCCACTATTCTCAGAAGTAACCGCCACCTGAACCGTATCCATATGAAACGCACCATGCACCTGTGATTCCGGGATGAAGATATCTTCCTCTTCCCCCTCGATGCAGACAAATCCAAAACCTCTTGCATGCGCCGTAAATGTACCGATTAAGTATTTTCCTTCTGATTTGATATATTTTCCCTTGGAAGTCACCTCGATCCTGCCATCCATCACAAGCGCGTCAAGTACTTCCTGCAGTTCACTGCGCTGGGATTTCGGTACTGATAAAACGACTGCCATCTCCTTTGCTTTCATCGGTACATAAAACTCATCGCAGATAAACTGGTAAATTGTCTTTTTCCGTTCTTCTAAAATTGTTTTCTCCATAAACCCCGTCCTTTTTTCTTATGAAAAAAATGACTGCCGCATCTGCGACAGCCATCCATTCATCTTAAAAAATACTCATATTTAATACCGCTGCAATCACGATAAACAAGATAACAAAAATTCTGGTCAGTTTTACTAACATACCTTCCATGGAACGTCCTTTGTTCTTGCCCCAATATGTGTCTGCTGCACCTGCGATTGCTCCAAGTCCTGCGGATTTACTTTCCTGCATTAAGATGATAACTGTCAATGCCACACTGATTATAATAAAAACTACAGTCAAAATTGTTTTTACAACTGCCACGATCGTTCCCTCCTAGGTTACAAACTCACAACTTTAATCATTGTAACATAGACGTTTCCTTTTTTCAACCCATTTTTTCAGCTTTCTGCTTTTCAGTGATTTCTTCCGGCACAAACACCGCATCCTCTGCCAGTTCCTCCTCAATGCGTAAAAGCTGGTTATACTTGCTGGTGCGCTCTGCGCGGCACGGTGCTCCCGTCTTGATCTGTCCGGCATTGACCGCCACTGCAAGGTCTGCGATAAATGCATCCTCCGTCTCCCCGGAGCGATGGGAAATGACCGTATGATATCCGGCTGACTTCGCCATCTCAATCGCATTTAACGACTCCGTCACGGTTCCGATCTGGTTTACTTTGACAAGGACTGCATTTGCAGCACCAAGTTTAATTCCGCACTGGATACGTTTGGGATTGGTCACAAACAGATCATCTCCGACAAGCTGTACTTTATCACCAAGTCTCTTTGTCAGTTTCTGCCATCCTTCCCAGTCATCTTCGAACAATCCGTCCTCGATAGAAACGATCGGGAACTGCTGCACGAGTTCCTCATACATGGCGATCATCTCTTCAGAACTTCTTGCGATCTCCTGTTCTTCCCCATTTCCCTTTGACTCTCCCGGAAATACATAGACGCCGCGCGCCTCGTCATACAGTTCACTCGCCGCCGCATCCATCGCATAAACGATATCCTCCCCGACACGGTAACCTGCCTTTTCCACCGCTTTTGAGAGATAAGAAAACGCTTCTCCCGTATTCTTAAAATCCGGTGCAAAACCGCCCTCATCCCCGACTGCTGTACTCATACCGTTTTCGTTTAAGATCTGGCGCAGAAAATGATATACTTCTGCACCCATTTTAAGAGCCTGTGAGAAACCGCGTGCTCCGACCGGCATGATCATAAATTCCTGAAAATCAAGCGTATTTTTTGCGTGGACACCGCCGTTGATCACGTTCATCATCGGAACCGGGAGCGTTTTGGCATTGGTTCCGCCAAGATAGCGGTATAATGGCATATCCAGTGCCTTTGCAGCCGTCTTTGCACAGGCAAGCGATACCCCGAGGATCGCATTTGCCCCAAGGTTTCCCTTATTATCGGTTCCGTCAAGTTCCACCATTGCGCGGTCTAATTTTGCCTGCTCTAACACATTCATCCCAAGCAGCATTTCCCGGATTTTTGTGTTTACATGATCCACGGCCTTCTGCACACCAAGGCCGAAATAATCTTTATCACCATCACGCAGTTCGATTGCCTCAAATCTTCCCGTACTTGCACCGGAAGGGACAGACTCTCTCGCCGTGATCTTTTTGCCGGTTGTCTCTGTCTCGGCAGTCACCTCGACCTCCACCGTCGGATTTCCTCTTGAATCCAATATCTGTCTTGCATGCACATCTGTGATCTTAATTTTTAATGACATAAAAAAATTCCCCTTTCACACAATCTTTTTCCGTAGTATGTGTAATCGGGGAATCATTTATAACTTTTTTACGGTAAAATAAATTTTTGCAGCGTCGTATATAAAAGTTTCGGATCGATCGGTTTTGCAAGGTGTTCATTCATCCCTGCTTCTTTCGTCTGTCTTCTGTCCTCATCTCCTGCGTTTGCTGTCATTGCAATGATTGGAAGTTCTTTGACATCTGCTCTGTCTAAAGCACGGATCTGTCTTGCTGCCTCAATTCCGTCTAAAACCGGCATGCGAATATCCATCAATATCGCATCAAAATAATATTCCGGGGCATCTGTCACAAGTTCCACCGCTTTCTTGCCATTTTCCGCTGTGACAACCTCAAACTGTTTCTTTTCCAAAAGTCCCTTTGCAACGATGACATTAAGCGGATGATCCTCAACAAGCAGAATCCGCTTTCCCTCAAAACTGATATTCTCTGTTCTTTCCTTCCGCGCCTTTTTCCGGCGGTCAAAATCAAGTTTTGCGGTCACGGTAAACACGGTTCCTTTTCCTTCCGCACTCTCTACCGTAATGTCACCATCCATCATCCTTGCATAATTGCGCGCAATGGACAGTCCCAGACCGCTCCCTCCATAAACACGGGTATTTTCTTCATGCTCCTGTGTAAAAATTTCAAATACTTTTGGCAGAAAATCTTTTGCGATACCAATTCCATTATCGGAAACGACTGCGGTCAGCTGTACTCTTCCATCCGTTTCCTGCTCTGCAACAGAGACGTTGACATTTCCACCTTTGGGGGTAAATTTCACCGCATTGTTGATCAGATTTACCATGATCTGTTCTAACCTTGTGGAATCCCCAATATACACTTCCGAGATTTTCTTTCTTCTTTCAAAAGAATAGCCGACACCTGCCATGACTGCCTGTGCCTTCGCTAACATATTGACATTATCCCAGAACTTATCTCCCTCAAATGCCCGGATAGCAAGTTTCATGCTGCCACTCTCGATTCGCGACATATCAAGAATATCATTTAGCAGTGCTAAAAGATATTGGGATGCTGAATCCAGTTTTTCCGTATAATCAAGCACCTGCTCCCTGTCATCAAGCGATGAGCGTATCATGGAATTTAAACCGATGATCGCATTCATAGGTGTCCGTATCTCATGGCTCATTCCGGCTAAAAATTTCGTTTTTGCCTCATTAGCTGCCTCTGCCATCTTCAGTGCTTTCTCCAGCTGCTCCTGTTTTTCTTTTTCTTCTTTCACAATGTCCTCAACATCGGAAAGCATTAAAAGCAGTGTACCTGTCTGTTGATTTAAATACATACAGCGGATCTGTTTCTGACGGTACTTTCCATTTTTCGAACGCAGCGGAACCTCTACGATATACACATCCTGTGATTTTAAATGTTCACGGATATTCGACAATTCCATAGCTTCTGACAACCGCTTCTTTTCTTCCGGCGTTTCCACGCGGTCGGCCAGACATTGCAGCTCACCTTCATATTGATCCTGTTCAGCCTGTGAATCAAGCGCATACTGACCGCCAGTATGCAGGTGATCCCCGCCTGCATCAGATACATCTGGATGGGACACACCAGAAAACAGAATGCAAGTCCCACCAGAAGATAATATGCCGTTGTGCTTTCCCGTCCACCAAATATAATATGATTCATGGCAAAATAGGAACCTATTGCAACGTACTCGACCGCGATCAAAACAGACAAACGGATACCTGAATCTCTTTTCGAATAAAAGGAAACAAACAGTAAGATCAGAAACAATGCTGCATATAAAATACACATATGTTCATGGTAATAGTCTGCCTGTTTTCTCCATAATATGTAAAATGCCAGCATAAATGACAGGCACACCATGGAACTGTTTAAGACACAGAGCACGACTCTGTTCTCATGATCCACCTGCTGCCTGCATTCTGCCAGCACATCCGCTTTCAAAAATTTTTTCAGTTTTTCTTTCCAGTCTTCCCAAAACTTCATCATTCTGTCCCGATTCCTTTGGTCTTTAAGAAATCTACCCAGATGTTGTATTTCGACCCGTACAGATGCAGATTGTCAAACGTAAGCTCCTGTTTTAATCCACCCTGATCATCGCACACCACTTCATTGACATCAATATAAAACACACGAACACCATCCGCAAGCTGCTGTATGCGCTGATTTCTCGCATCAATGCCCGGATTATTAAAAATCGGATCTGAATCAGATTTTTTCTGGGTCACATGCATGATCGCCTGCACATAAATGACCGCATCCGGCTGCAGTGTTTTGAATTTCTCCACTGCATTCTGATACTCATTCATAAACCCGTCCAGTGTTCCACGTCCCATCTCATTGATACCGATCTGAAAATACACCTTTTTATACTGCTTTGCCTTCAAGGCTTCCTCTAATGTCACCTTTTTCCCGTTGACCTCACAGAATGCATCTTTCCACAGATCATAAATATTCATACCAACAGTTGCGAAAAAATCGGAATGATCCAGTCCACCATAATCATGCAGACCTACCGTTCTCGAATCTCCAATAAAAACTGCATCATCAAAATAACTGTCATCCACCTGTATAAATTTCTTTGGTTTTGCAGCCGCCGTTTCTGTATCCTGCATTACTGTTTCCGTCTGCCCTGCCACGTTTTCCTCATCCGTCATTTCTGTACTTGCAATGACACTTTCCTGGTTCTGTGGTTTTGTTCCATCCGGCAACAGATCCGGCAACTCTTTACTCCAAGGATAAATTTTATCATGAATTCCGTCTAACACCAATACAAAATACGGAGTTTTTTTTACATCGATGGAATAATTTTTATAGATCCCGTCTTTTTTTAAATATCCGATCAGGGAAAGTACCCCCCAGCCAATGATCAAAAAGACAGCAACCCTGCATTTCATTATTTTTTTCACGCTTATTCACCAGTCCTAAAAATTAAAGTACAAAAACGGGTTATTCGTAGAAACTGCCATATAATAAAGACTTAATCCTAACACCACGATCACCGCCAGACTCCCCAGCCATTTTTTTTCAAATACCTTATATAAAGCTGTCGGGTATGGAGTTGAAAAAACAATCCCCATCAGAAACAGTGGACCGTAATCTTTCAGATACTGCAAAAAATCCATCTGTCTGACCGTTTCTCCCACACCGAAAAATGGAAACATTCTTGCATAATAGACACCAAGCTGTCCTACATCCGCAATCGCAAATGCCATCCAGGTAAGCGGTACTACAAGCACCAGATATACATGGGAAAGTATTTTGCTTTTTTTCAGAAACTGCAGTAAAAATGCTTTTTCCAAAGCAAGCAGTAAGAGCAGTGATGCTCCCCAGATCAGAAAATGTCCCTCTGCCCCATGCCAGACGGCAGTAAGACTCCATACCACAAATAAATTAAATATCGTACGCGCTTTTCCCTTCCTGTTGCCGCCAAGCGGAATATAGACATATTCCCGGAACCAGCGTCCAAGCGTAATATGCCATCTTCTCCAGAATTCGGATACCGATCTTGAAATATAGGGATGTTTAAAGTTTTTCGGAAATTCAAATCCAAGCATCCGTCCCAGTCCCAATGCCATCAGAGAATAACCGGAAAAATCAAAATAAAGTTCGATCGAATATGCAAACGCTCCCATCCATGCCAACGGTGTTGAAATACTTTCAAAGCCGATTGCCTGGATGTTATTCCACAAAAGTCCAATACGGTCTGCAACGATCACCTTTGCACCAAGTCCCAGTATCAGTGTTTTTAATCCGGATTCAAACTGTTCGAAAGTAACGGTTCTGCTGCATAAAGCCATACGGACCTCCGAATAGTTGATGATCGGTCCGGCAATCAGCTGTGGAAACATCGTCACATACGTTCCAAGCCGGATAAACGATTTTTCCACCGGCACCCTTCCCCGGTAAACATCGATGATATAGGCTGCAATCTGGAACGTATAAAAACTAATACCGAGCGGCAGCTTATCCATGAAACCGCTATACTTAAAAAGGAATAAAACACCAAAGTCGTAACACAGCGCCACGATCAGCAAAATCAGCTGTTTTTTCCCTCTTCCCTCATAAGTATCCCGGTACATCAGCCTGCCAAAAACATAGTTGATCACCACAGAAGCAAGTAAAAGCACTACATATTCTGCCTCACCTGCCGTATAAAATAAAATACTGCCCGCAAATAACACCGCATTTTTCCATTTCTGCGGTGTCACATAATATATCAGTAAAAAAAACGGCAAAAACCGGAATAAAAATTCAAAACTGCTAAATACCATCTTATCAGCTCTTTCTAATCCACATTATTTTTCAACACCGATTATTATAGCCAAAAAAATTCCTTATAACCACCTGTTAAGCAAAGTTAGTAAATTTGTAAATTTTTTGTGATTTTTGTTACATCTTGGAAATATTTTTCAATCTCCCCGACAAAGTACAAAGACCCAAATGCGATCGTTTTGTGTGCCACATCCAGCCGTCCCGGCATCAGTTCGTCAAAAGAGTGTAAAAGTCCGGCATCGCAGATTCCCTTTGCCCGGATCTTCTCCGACAGCTCCTGTGCCGCCAGTGCCCTCTCTGACTCTACCGTCACCGTCTTAAAATCCAGTGCAAGCGGCAGTAATTCCTCGATCATTTCCTCATAGTTTTTATCTGCCATAACTCCCATGACAAAATGAAACTTCTCTCCCGGAAACAAAGTACGAAGACTTTCCGCTAATGCCGCCACTCCGTTACCATTATGTGCACCATCCACCATAAAAAACGGTTCCCGGCTTAGGATCTCCATCCGTCCTTCCCATCTTGTCTTTTTGATTCCTTCTCTGATATAGTATTCTGCCTTTTCATCTGAAATTCCTCTGTCTTTCAGAAAAATTTCTGCGGCAAGGATCGCAGCAGCCGCATTTTCATACTGGTGGACACCAAGCATTGCCATCTCAAGATTTTTGTATTTCTGATAGGAAAAATACTGTCTGCCATTTTCATAGCGGCATTCGGTCACGTCATGCATATCCGCAATCTTTATCTCAGTAACTGCTTCTTTTTCCGCTGTTTCCAGCAAAACATCCATTGCATCTTTTTCCTGGCTCTCTAATACCAGTTTTGTACCCTTTTTGATAATTCCCGCCTTCTCCGCCGCAATTTTATCTAATGTATCACCTAAAACCGCCATATGGTCATACCCGATTTTCGTGACCACCGTAACATCCGGCACGCCGATTGCATTGGTTGAATCTAATCTTCCCCCAAGCCCGGTCTCTATCACGGCAGCCTGACACTGTCTGTCCCTGTAATAGAGCAGTGCCATTGCCAGACAATAATCAAACATCGTCGGTACTGTCCCAAAGTCCTCCTCAAGCAACATGTTTCCAAGTTTTGTCACTTCTTCACGGGATATCATCTGTCCGTCCACACAGATCCGCTCCCTGAAATCAACCAGGTGCGGTGAGGTAAACATTCCGGTACGAATCCCTGCTTCCTTTAAAATTGAGCACAAAAAAGCAGAGACGGAACCTTTTCCGTTCGTCCCCGCTATATGGATCACACTCATATTCTGCTGTGGTCTGCCTAACTTTTCCAGCATCAGCGCTGATACCTCTGCCCCCGGACGATTTCCAAACCGTCTCTGATGTTCGATCTGATCTAATACTTCCTCATATGTCAGTTCTTTCATATACTGTCCTTTCCCTGACGGATGCTGCAGTCCTCATACGCCGGCAGATCGGTAACTGACACTTATTCCGCCGTATTAAACTGCGATAATAACACCGCCGTCATTTGCATACATTGTGCTGACGCCCGCTGTATCCGTAACAATGATTTTTTTGAACTTTGCTATCTTTTCAATTTTTTCCTTTACTGCTTTTGCTCTCTCCGGACAATTACAGTGTGAAATTGCAAGCACCCTGTTCTCACTGTTTTTTGTCTTTGCAATCACATCCTGAATCATCTTATCCAGCGCTTTGTTCATGCCACGCGCCTGACCAAGCTGACAGATCGATCCTTCCTCTGTAGAACCCATTACCGGCTTGATATTTAATGTATTTGCAATAAATGCCTTAAGATTTGTCAGACGTCCGTTTTTTCGCAGAGTCTCTAATGTTTCAAGTACAAAAAAAGTATTCATGGAACTGATATATTTCTCTGTTGCCGCAACAACTTCCTCAAAACTCATACCGGCCTCTTCACACTCCTGCACTTTCATACCGATCAGTGTCTCACCGACGGAAGCGGAACGGGAATTAAATACATAAATCTTCTTCTCGCCCGGATGTTCCTCCTCAAATAAATTTTTTCCAAGTTCGGCACTGTTATAAGATCCGGAAAGCTTGCCGGATAAAGTTACCACATATACATGATCGGCATCCCCTTCATAGGACTTCATATATTCATCGGGAGACGGGCATGCAGACTTTGGTCCGGTAACACTTTCCTTTACCCTGCGAAGAAAATCCTTCTGGTCAAATGTCTCGTCATCGCGGATATAGCATCCATCTACCTCTAACTCTACATTCTGATAATGTCCATCCTTTTTTAAATCTTCCGGCAGTTCTCCACAACTGTCAATCACGATCTTGTACATATCTTATAACCTCCATAGTCCGACAATTTGTTATTCAAAAACTTTTTATATGTTATTTTTTTCCATTACATGTAGTATCAATTACTACATAACATTAGCACAAAAACTTTGTTTTGTATAGAGGTTTCTATTATATTTTATATATTTTTTATCTGATATCTTTTCTACAAAAATTTCAGGATCAGTACATTCTGATCTCTGTCCTCAATATACGATAATCCTGTAATTCCCTCACAATAATCGCGGATATGCTGTTCATCGATCAGATATGCTTTTGCCTGATCATATAAAGATGTATCCGAAAAACGAATCTCCTCCGTGACAGCTCCATTACGATAAGCAGCGCCATAAATCTGTCCGATCACTTCCGGCTCCCACTCGGTGATATATTTTCCTTCTCTTACATAATAATTATCTGCCGTTGCCGTACATTCCGGCAAAAGCAGTGTACCGTCCGCCTGATGCGTTTTGCTGATCTCAGCCGTAGTCACCCCGAAATAATTATAATTGATAAAAGTCCCCATACCGCTCGCACCATTGTTATAGGAAGAATTTCCCCATGTCGTATCCATAAAATAATATGCACCGTCAAGCTGCACAAGATTCCATGCGTGCGTATCCCCCTCCGCCGTTCCTGTCACCACAACAGCCGGAATCCCCAGAAGTGTCAGCAGATACTGCGTGGCGTTGGCATATCCCTGACAGACTGTTTTCTTATTTAAAAAGACACTGATGATATTCTGATTTTGTTCCGTCCCCATTTGATATTCAACGTTTCCCGCCAGATATTCAAACACATATTTTGCCTTTTCATAATCTCCCCAGGATGGATCCACATTTTTTAATATGGAATCCACCACTGCGTCGATCCGCCTCTGATAGGAATCACGCTCTGTGCGCTCCATCGTATAACTTGGGGAAAAATCGATGCTGACAATCTTTTTTCCCATGGTATACTGTGTGTAGTTATAACCGGATACCCAGAAAATGCCCCCATGATCTGCTATCACAGAACAATATGCCTTCTCTAAAACTTTTTCATCACAGGTACTTACTTTTACCTTTGAATCATGTGCCAGAATGATCCGGTACACTTCGTCATAGACAGTCTTCTGCTCCGCCGTCAGCGTTTCATAAGCATATCCATGCGGCACTTCGGTATCCGCTGTTTCATTTTCCGTGCTTATCTCTGTACTCTTTGCCGTCTGTTCCTCTGCCGTACCGGAATATGTTTCTGCTTTCGCATTTTTCTGTTCTACACTGATCTGGTCTGTGATTTTTTCCGGAAACACACCTGTATCCTTAAGCACTCCGGAATATTGAACCACTCCGCCCGCTATCACTGCAAGAATTATAAACTTAAGCAGTGTATGCCTTTTTCTTCTTTTCAAAATTCCTCCTTAAAGTAAAAAATATGCCGTTACAAGCTCTGTCAGTGCCTCCTGATCTGCTGCCCCCATCAATTCTCTTGCTGAATGCATTGCCAGAAGCGGAATACCAATATCCACTGTTTTTACCGGCAGCAGCGCAGATGCGATAGAGCCAAGTGTTCCGCCGCCTGCCATATCGGAACGGTTTACAAATTTCTGATACGGGATCTTCTTCAGATCACAGATCTGCTGGATGATTGCAATCGCCTCACAGTCTGTTGCGTAGGACTGGGAACATGCCTCCTTGATACAGAAGCCGCTTCCGAGCACCGGTTTATTTGTGATGTCCATTTTGCCTGCCTGATTCGGATGCAGTCCATGTGCAACGTCTACCGATAACAGCATACTCTGATACAGCAGCTCCTGCGCACTCTCCTTCGCACCGCATTCCGCTAAAATGCGAAGCAGCATGTCGTGAAGTAAGATAGAACCTGCTCCCTGTTTGCTGCGGCTTCCGATCTCCTCATGGTCAAATAAGGCGATTAGATTGATACCGTCTTTTCTTTCCGCATCTAAAATACCGGACACTAAAGCTGCACAGGATGTCAGGTTATCCAGTCTCGGAGAGGATATAAAGTCATCTGCTACCCCAACATACTCCGGCTGCTCCTTGCAGTACACCGACAGTTCAAAGTCTAAAATATCCTCTTTTGCAACAGACAGTTCCTTTGCAAGAAAACTTAAGAAATAATCGGCATTCTTCTCTTCTTCTGCAAGCAGCCCTGCAACCGGGATCATATCGATCTGCTTATTTAACTCCACGCCCTTATTCACTTCGCGGTTCATATGGATCGCAAGATTCGGGATTGTCAGCAGATTCTTTTCGGACGCAAAATATTTCATTTCCGGTACAAACGGATCATTGCCCCTCACTGCCACACGTCCTGCCACACCAAGTGGTCTGTCTAACCAGGTATTTAAGATCGCACCTCCATATACCTCGATGTTGACCTGTGCATAGCGGTTTGTCACGACATCACAGGACGGCTTAATGCGCAGACACGGAAAATCCGTATGTGCCGCTGCAATGCGCACTGCAGGTTTTTCCTCTTTTTTCATCTCATCTTCCGGAATCGTAAATGCGAACAATGTGGTATCGTGGTGATCCACATAATAACGTCCACCCGCTTTTAGATTCCATTCTTTTTCATAAGCTATCTTTTCAAATCCGGCATCCTCTAAACGTTTTTCACACGATTTTACCACATGTGCCGGAGATACTCCCTCTTTTAATAAATCAAATAAAACTGTTTGTTCGTTCATTGTATTTCCTCTTTTCTGTCATACTGATTAAAACCACTCCTATTTTACTATAAAATCAGAAAGATTACATCCTTTATTTTGTTTCCGGGTGTTTTATGGTACAATGGGGATGTGATGTTGGAGTTTAAAGGTGGATCATGATACCTGCAGAAATTAAAATCCACCTTTAAACTCCAGCACCACACCATCAGCTTATGAAAGAGGTATACCGCATGTTAGCGCTCAATATCCCGGAACTTAAAAATTTTATGAATCAGCTTTTATGCTCTGATACATTCGATCATTTCTTATTAAAAGAAGCCACGATCCAGAAAGATGCTGTGTGGAATTTTGACGGAACGGTCACACCGGACTTTTATTCCAGTGAAGAATTAGAAGAACAGGGGTTATCCGGCCTTGCGTTTCTGCCCTACGGCAGAGTGCGCCAGCACTGCTTTGATCTGATCAAGGGAAAACGGACACCTTCTTATTTTAAGTTTGTTTTTCTGCTCTCACCAGATAATTTATCCCGCACGCTTGCCAGTATGCAGACGCCTTTTACACCACAGGATGTGACCGGCATGTTTTTGAATCTGAAGTTCCAGAATGGAAACCTTATGCTCACGACCGGCGTATCCTATCGTATCTTTTCCACCGATAAATCCTTAGAGCACGAATGGGACAGACTGGTTGAGATTTTTCTCAAAAACCACAATATTGTTATTGAGAAATTAGGTTAAAAAATATCCGTTTTTTTCCTTTACTTTTCAAAACTGTTATGATATGCTCTAACTAGCTGTAAATACAGCCAGTAATATTTTTTGGAGGTACTTTTCAATGAACAAAGGTACAGTAAAATGGTTTAACAACCAAAAAGGATACGGATTCATCTCTGACGAGCAGGGCAATGATGTATTCGTACACTACTCAGGTCTGAACATGGATGGTTTCAAATCCCTGGAAGAAGGCGCTACTGTAGAATTCGAAGTAGTAGAAGGCGCTAAA
>ERZ780137.1573-NODE-1573-length-12678-cov-3.018379_pt1 | contig 12678 bp, 7 predicted proteins | sample MGYA00511020_ERZ780137 | MGnify/ENA primary metagenome ERZ780137 (study PRJEB29588, sample SAMEA2157917) | human gut metagenome | biome: human gut; feature: human-associated habitat; material: faeces | place: Denmark | collected 2008/2010 ... | reverse complement strand
GACCTGCCAATTGGCAGGTCTGCTTGACACGTCGGGATGCCGCGGTTACCACCGGCACACCGGGTTATTTTGCGAACTTCATTTCGTCGAGCAACCACCCGGCGTCGGCATACTTGTCGATCACCCACATCACATAGCGGATATCCACGCACACCGTGCGCGCCAATTCGGGATGGAACCACACGTCGCCGGCCATCGACTCGCGGTTGCCGTCGAACGCAAGCCCTATAAGGTGCCCCCTGCCGTCGAGTACGGGGCTGCCCGAATTGCCTCCCGTAATGTCGTTGTCGGTCAGGAAATTGACATAGAGCGTACCACTCTCGCCCCAGCGTCCCCAGTCCCGTTTGGCGATCAGCCGCCGCATACGGTCGTCGACGCGGTATTCGTATTCGTCGGGGTTGTACTTCTCCATATAGCCCGCGATCGTCGAACGCGAATCGTAATGCACGCCGTCCGAAGGGTTCAGGGGTTGCACGTTACCGTAGGTCAGGCGCATGGTCGAGTTGGCATTGGGATACTGCGCCAGTCCTTCCGAAGCACGGAAATCGTAAAGCAGGTCGGCATAGCGGCTCTCGCTCCGCCCGACATGCGCACGGCCGCGCTTTTCGGCCTTGTCCACACCGCCCGTAAAACGCTGTACGGTGACCGATTCGGTAAGCGCCACCATGGGATCGCGGCGTATTTCGGCCACCGACCGGTTCTTCGAGAAATAGGCATCGTAACGCACGGGGTCGCTGCAAAACGAAGCATCGAACGCCGCACGCGCCATGCGGTCGGCATCGCCTCCCGCCTGGTCGTACATCGCCTGTAACTGCACGCCCCACATCTCGCGCGGCACGTTGGCCGTGAAGTTCACCACCATCCGCGCCAATAGGTCGCGGTCGGTCGCGGCATCGTAGTTACGGCGCAGGCGGCCGCTCCCGGCCACGACGCTTCGGGCATCCTTCGAATCCACGATCAGCGAGTCCTGCTTCAGCCGTTCGAGTTTACCAAGGTACGACGACACGCGGTTGGCCACGAGCAGCGCCTCGCTGGGGCCGAGCCATGCCTCGCGGAAATAATTGAGGTTGCGCTCGGCGCCCTGCCGCGCCTTGTAACCGCGCGCGAGCTCTTCGAGCAACGTCCCGTCCTCGGCCTTGCGGGCGGAATCGGCCTCGATCCAACGCTGCAGGCGTTCCTCCTCGGCCTCACGGATCGCCACGACGTCGAAACGGCGCAGGCATTTGTTCTCCCACTTGGCGTAGTCGGCGTAGTTGCTCAGGCCGAAATAAGCATCCGAATACTCCATGCGCACCCGCGGATCGCGTTCCATATGGCGTTTGAGAATATCCATCCGGTCATGGCGGTTGGCCACGACGATCGGGTTCCGGACACGCTGCTTCTCGGCCACGGCGAACGACGACGCATAGCGGTTCGTACGCCCCGGGAATCCGATCACCATTGCGAAGTCGCCGTCATGCACGCCGCCCGTGGCGACCTGCAACACGCGGCGGGGTTTGAGCGGCACGTTATCGGCGGAATAGGCCGCAGGACGTCCCTCCCGGTCGGCATAGACGCGGTAAAGCGCGAAATCGCCCTTGTGCTGGGGCCAGCCCCAGTTGTCGTAATCGCCGCCGAAGGCACCGATCGACGCAGGCGGCGTACCCACCAGCCGCACATCCTTGTAGATGTCGTAGTAGAACATCAGGTACATTTTGCCGCCCCACATCGAGTAGCACGACACCTCGCACTCCGTTTCCCGGCCGTAGCGCCCTTCCAGTTCGGCATAGAGGCGGCGCGGAGCCATCATGCCCCATTTCCCGGCGGCTTTCATCTCCTCCTTGAGCGCATTGGCCTCGTCGGTCACGTCGACCACCTTGCGCACGAACCACACGGTCTTGCCGGGGACGGGAATCTCCTCATCGCGCGTGCGTGCCCAGAATCCCGTTTCGAGCAGGTTGCATTCGGGCGTCGACAGGGCGCAGATGTCGCTGTAAGCCACATGGTGGTTGGTAATCATCAGCCCCTGGTCGGAAATCATGCTGCCCGTACCCATGCCGCCGTCGACTGCCACCACGGCATCGGCCAGCGCAGCCGATTTCTCGTTGTAGATCTCCTTATCCTTGATTTTCAGTCCCCGGGCCTTCATCTGCGGATAAATCTCCGCCAGCCGGTGCATCAGCCACATGCCCTCGTCGGCCATCGCAGTCTGCATACAGAGCAGCACAACGGCCAGACAGGCTATCCATCTTCTCATATCTTTCATTCTTATAAACGGGAGGGCACCGTCGCCGACGCCCTCCCGTTGAGTTTAGGGTTACTCTTCGACGGTCTTACCCTCGGTCGTGAACTTCAGCCGCGGGTCAGCCTCCTTGAAGGTGCCGTCAGCCATGCGCAGCGTCCATTTTTCGGCCTGGAAAACCTCTTTCCACAGCTTCGCGTCGTCCCACATCGACTTCACATAGCGGATACGCATCACGGGCTTCATATCCCGCAGGACGAAATCCACGGACACGATGCCGTCCGTACACGAAAGGAAGCTCTTGAAATAGGGGAACGCATTGCGGATCGGCATCTTCTCGATACCGGGGAATACTATCTCGTAGACCGCCTTGGGGAACTGCTCGTCGTCCCCCCACTTCTCCTGGTTGGCAACGAACCTGCCCGCGAGCTTCTCCACATCGCGGAACATGATCTGCGCAAACTCTTCACGCGAAACCTGTCCGGCGACCGCATAGCTTTTAAGCACCGTATGCATCGGGATCACCTTCTCGCTCTCCTTGGTCGGGATGACCAGTTCCTTGGCGTCGATCGCCTCCCCGAACATCTTTTCGGTAATACCGGCAGCCGGATCGACGTAGACCGTCACATCCACCGGACAGGCGAACTCCGACGTGAAGCCGTAGACTCCCTCGATCTTCTGGAGCACCATGCCGAAATAGATCATATCCATCCGGTCGTGGAGCCCTTCGACGCCGAGCTTCACCACGTCGAGCATCGGCACCTGCTCGCCCGGCATGGCATATTTGCGCAGCGTCGGCGCAAAGATCGCAGCCTGTATCTTCAGCGTATCGGTGGCAGCCGGGTCGTAAAGCACCTCGACGCCATGGCGGCGTACGAAGGTCTTGACGCCGTATACGCCCTGCACGGCCTGCATCTTGGCCGAAAAAGCCTTCGACGAACCGAAGCACTTGATCGTCTGCAAGCCCTCCATCTCGAACGTCTGCAGGTTCTCGACCTTCTCGTAGTCGCCCCACTTCTCGTCGATCGTCGGCAGTTCCATGGTCGAACCCAGCCATATGGCCAGGAAGAAGAGCACCACGGCCAGCACCCCGGGCACCCAGCGCAGCGAACGGCGGCCGTTGACCTGCAAGGCATCCTTGGCACACGCACCGATGCAGTTGCCGCACAACGTACAGTCGACATGCTTCACCTTCACATAGTCATGGATCGGAAGCTGGTAGGGACATTTCTTTTCGCACAGTCCGCAATTATTGCAGGCGTTCAAGTCCCGCTTGATGTACATCAGGGGGAAGGTGCAGCTGCGCATCTTGGCGATCTCGACGATATAGGCGGCAAGACATGCGCCGCCGATCGTCCATACCCATGCGTTCGCAACGCCCAGCGCACCGAGCGCCCAGCCGCCGAGGGCGGCGATCACGAACAGCAGCGTGAATTTGAAAATGTTGCTGGCAGCTCCCAGCGGACAGATATACTTGCACCAGAACATCTTCACCACGAAGCCGCCCAAGAGCAGCAGCGCAAGGCTCGTAAGCGACATCCAAAGCACGATTTCGCCCTTAAAACCCGTAGCCACGGCATAGAACGGGTCGAGTTTCTTGCAGAACAGCTCGCTCGACGAGAGCGTGAAATAGAGGATCGTGAAGAGCAGCACGTACTTCACCACGCGCAGCAGTTTGTCGACGACGCTGCCCGAAGGGACATCGACCTGCAGGTGCAGTTTTTTCCCGGCACGCCCCATCCACTCGCCGACGGTGCCCAGCGGACAGAGGTATCCGCAGAAAAGTTTGCTGAACAGAATCACTCCCACGGCGAGCACGAGGCCCATCATGATCTGGAGCATCGACATCGAGCAAGCCAGCGAGTTGTTCACCACATAGGTGCCGAAAGCCTGCAACCCGCCAAAAGGACAATATGCCTCGACATCGACGGGTTTGTCGCTCAATTTGGCCCAAAGCACCGTGCCCGCAATGGCGGCCAGTACGCCCCATTGCAGCAGGTGCTTCAGATAATTAGGTTTACGTTTCATTTATTGTTGTTTGTGTTGTGTGTGTTTGTGTGCGGGGGTGAGGATCACTCCTTGTTCTTGATACAGCGGACGGGAGCGGCGCAATAACCACCCTGGTAAGCGATTGTCATGCGATTGTAACTCTTGTTGTAAGTTATCATGCCGGCATAATACTGGATGTTCTTGATACCGCTTTCCGGATCGTCGGCCGTATTGTATGTAACCTTGTAACCCGTCGAGCTGGGGAAATTTCCCATGCCGAACGCCGAAGCGTCGGCAGCCGAGACCGTGGCCATATAGGCCGGGGTCGCCGTGGCGCTCGTCGCATTGATATAGCCGCAGCCCGCAATATTGAAACCGTCCTTGTTGAGCGCGGCAATCGAACCGCCGCCCTGCGTCTGTTCGAAATAGGGCGACGTCGGATCGGTGAGGTTGCCGCTGCCGACACCCGCCAGCTTGAGCCACTCGGCCATCGTCGGGATATGCCACCCGTCGGGGCAAATACCCTGCGCACCCTCGTATTGGTCGAAATTGGTGCCCGTCATCTCGCCGGTCATTCCCAGCATCACGGGATAGCTGTACAGCAGGCCCGCGGTCTCAGTCAACGACGGGTCGGCGGCTTTCGAGAGGTCGCAGGGGTACCACACCCCGTTGCCGTCCTTCGGGTCGCTCGATATGGTTTTGCCTTCGGGAACATAGCGCAGGTTCTCGGCCATCCACGTGCGGCCGTCCTTGAGCGTGACGATCTTGTACTTCACGCCGCCCCACTCGACGGTCGGGGTCTCCACTTCGCCGTCGCCGTCCGGCAGCAGGTCGTCTCCGTCGACCCAGCCCGCGATCGGGCCGCTGAATTTCACCTGAATGTCAGCCGGCTGCACGTTGCAGTCCATGCGGCGGTTCTCACCCGACTTGAGGTCGGTCGTGCCGAGCGTCTGCGTACGCATCTTACCATCGGCCGTGGTGACCGTAACCTTGAGCTGCACACCGTTCTGCGGCACCAGCAGCGCGTAGTAAACTTTCTCGGCAGTGGCCGTATTGGCGGTCACGTCGGATGCCTCGGCACCCGCCTTGGCCGTAAAATCGCCCGTGGCAGGATCGAGCACACCGGTGCCGACAGCACCCTTGATGACGATGTCCCGGATGTCGAAACCCGATTCGTTGGTCACGCTGATGACGATCCGCGACATTTTGTGCTTGAAGGTCATCTGCGTGGACGACAGCGTGGGCTTGACCCCCGTCTTCACGGCCACGATCAGGTCGGAAGCCGTGTAGTTCGCACCGCTCTGATCCGCCTTTACCGAAAACTCCGCAGGCGCCGCGGCACCGGCCTGGTAGGGATAATAGGCGAAGAGCGTCGAGGTGGCGTTGACATCTTCGTACCAGAGGAAACCCTCGGTCTTGAAATCCGTACCGTCGAACGACATCTCCTTGTTCGCCACGAACGCCGAACCGTCCGCCGTCATCGTGATCGTGAGGCCGACCTTGTCGTTCAGCTCGAAATCGGTGTCCGTCGCCCGCGTGCCGGACGACATGCTTGCCGGCGTCAGCGCAGGGTTGGCGATCGTCGGGGTGATGCGCACCTGCTTGTCGCCCGTTCCGGTGCTTTCTTCCTTCGAGCAGGCGGTGAAAGCCATCGCCGCGACTGCCATCAATGTCAAAATCTTTTTCATAATCTATCCTTTTGAATTTAAAAATTATATCCTACACTGAGCGTCGCCGCGACCCGGTTGGGCTGCGCGACGTATTGCAGATCGAACCCGTGTTCGTAGCGCGCGTACAGTTCGACGTAGAACCGCTCGATGTTGCGCCGCACGCCCAGTCCCGCCCCCAGCCGTTTGGCCGTGAGGTATTCGTTTTCGTAATCGTAGTAAGCGGTCAGTTGCCCGGGATATTCGCCCGGCTGCACGCCGGGGGTTTCGAACTGCGTTTCACACTCCGAGAAACCTCCCAGGCGGTAATCCGCCGCGAGGGTCAGCTCCCAGAGGCCGAACGTGCGGATCAGCGAGGCATATATCTTGGTAAAGTGGAGCTTCTGCCCCTTGACATAGGGGTACATCAGCGTCGATTCGCGGTTGAGCTGCGAATAACCGACCCCGGCACGCAAATCCGTATGCGGTGCCACGAACTCGTATTCGCCCCCAAGGTCGAGCCCCTTGCGCCCGAAAGTCGGTGTCGAACCGTGTATGGTGATGGTCTGCACGCCGTTGATGGTCTCGGTGGTGATGATGTTCTCGTCGGTGCGGAGCGTCTGCCAGTCGAGGTTCACGCGCACGAAATGCCTGCGCAGTGCCGTTCCCAGCGACAGGGCGGCGTTCGCCGTCACCTGGTGCGTTTCGAACAGATGCCAGATAATGCGGCTCTCGCCCGTCTCGCCCTGCCTGTTACGGTAGGCGACGTCGGCATAGAACGGCCCGTATTGCAACTGGACGCCCGCCCCCTGCGTATTCTCGCGGACGGGGAATCCCGAAACGCCGTTGGTCGAGAGGTGTATGTCGGTGCTCCCCCACTTCTCCAGCGACCCGTAGAGCAGTCCCCGGTCGAAGAATGCCTCGTACAGATCGGCACCGGGGCCCACGCCTTCCGCATCGACCTTCTCGCTGTTCGTACCCACGATATAGACCGCACCGGCGGCAAAACGCCCCGCGTGGTACATTATTCCGGGCGAAAATTCGAAATCCAGCCGTGTGTTCTTGTGGCGCAGGTCTTGGCGCTTGGCATAGTTGCGGGCTTCGAACTCTACGCGCAGGCCGCCCGTCCACCGGTTGCCCAGCACGGCCGACATGCCGCCCGTGAAGGTATAATCCTCGCGCACCTTGCGCCCCGGCGTAAATTCGAGGATGTCCACCGGATAATACCCCGGTTCGGTGAACATCGAGCCGCACATGTTGCGGCCGTCGAAATAGTCGTAGCCGAACCCGCCCGAGAACGAGACCTTCTTCAGGTGGCGCACCGACTCGGTTTTCGCCCCGGCATTCCAGCTGTCGTCCGACGCGGAGTGGCCCGTAAGCCCGCCGTTCTCCTTGGTGAAATAGATTTCGGCATAGGAACGGCTCAGGGAGTCCTGCCGGATACCCGCAGCGTTCGGGCCGCCGTTCCAGGGGTTGCGGCGGAAAATATAGTCGAAACGCTCCTGCGCCGTGGCAGCAGAGACGGCGGCCAACATCAGTATCGTTAAAATCCGTCTCATAGGCTAATCTCGCAAAGATTGTGTCTCACGCTCATAAAAATCGTTCGACGAGTTATTGGTATCCACGTACCTTTCGAAGCCGGCAGCCGCCGTGGCCGCTTCATCCAGCTTCCGGTGCAGGGTATGTCCCTGCGCCTTGGCCGAGAAGCCGACGTAACCGGCATCCACATCGGTGTGCAGGCGTTTGTGCTTGGTCGCCTCGGTCATGTTGCATACCTCGACGCCGTCCACGATCCAGTCGTCCCACGGTATCTTCGAATAGGTGATACTGCCGCTCTGAACCGTCGACTGGAGGTCGTCGGCCAGATAGGCATCCAGATCGAACCCTTCGGGCGCCCGGAAAAGGATCACGGCGGGCGAATTCTGCGAAATTACGTAGACGACGGCCGTATTCGTCCCGGTCTTTTTCAGCACCTTCATGTAATGCGCCTGGTCGATCTGGTCGCCCGGGACAGGCGTGGGGTGCAACTTGTTGCCGGGATAGTATACCATGTCGTAGAGCACGAAACAGCCCTTGCGGTTGAGGTTCACCGACTGGGAATAGGTCTGCGTATGGTCGACGCCATGGTAGGCCACCACGACATCCTCGCCGGGTTGCAGCGGGAAATCCGTCCCCGAGCCCGGGAACATCCAGATACAGTCGGGTACGGCGGCGGAATCGCGGAAAACGATGTTGCCCGAAGGGTCGGTGCTCGTCCAGGGATTGGCGGCCTGCGAGTTGTAGGGGGCGACCATCGCCAGGCACAGCCCGTCGAGGTAATAGGTTTCGAAACCGTTGTTGTGCAGGATGATATATTTGTCGTCGGCATAAGTCCCCGTCGCCGGCGGATCCTGCATGCAGCCGCCCGAGTAGATCTCCTTGATGAGGATCGTACCCGGCTTGGAAAATTTCAGCGCCACGTCGACGTCCTTGTCCTCGCCGACAAGGTCGACCTGCTCGATCGTACCGTTGAATACCGCCGAATCGTCGGGCAGGTCGAGCACCGAGAGACGGTAATGCCCGGCAGCGACGCGGAACCCGGCGTGGCCCTGCGCATCGGTCAGGGCGGTATAAACATTGCCCGTATTGCGGTCGGAGAGTTTCACCGCGACGCCTTCGCGCAAATAGCCGGCGTACCCCTCGGGATACACGGCCGTCACACGGAGTTCGCGCAGCGCACCGTCGTAAGGGTTCCTGTCGAACGACGTGCAACCGGCCACCAGCAGACAGGACAATATGCAAAGTATCTTTCTCATCGTTTTCAGAATTTGAGGCGTACCGTAAGTCCGTAATAGAAATCGGGTGTGAAGACCGCCTTGACACCCGTGGCGTACGACGCGACGAAGGGCCGCGAATTGGTGAAGTTATTGGCGTAGAACGAGACGGAGACATGGTCGCCGATCTCCTTCGTGATGCTCAGGTTGGCCGAGAAATAGGGGTCGTAACCGTCGCCGTTGAAAGAGTAGGCATTGCCCGAACGCAACAGCAGGGAGGAGAAGGCCGGATCGTTCTTCTCGGCATCGGTGAAGGGATGGCGGTTGCCGTCGAGGTCGATGTAGGCCACAGGCCAGATCGCCGTATAGCTGTCTCCGTCGTAGATGCTCCCGCCGGTGGGGTTACGATCCTCGTCGACATTGAAGGCATATTCGCGCCCCCTGTACTCCGAGAGGTTCTGCGAGCGCTTCACGAGCGTGGCTTCGAGCCGCAGCGAGATGATCATACGGATCGAGGGCACATGCGTCGTGGCCGTGAGGTTCATATCCAGCGCATGCAGCTTCCGGCCGTTGTAGGTGACGTTGGAGCTGCCCCCGTTATCGAGATAAACCCCCACATAGGGGTAGAACTCGCCGCCGGTCGAGGTCGAGGGATAGTAGCATGCCTCACCCTCGTTGACGTATTTGGTATAGCCGTAAGCCCCGTCGAGCCGCAGCTGCGTGCGGATGGGGTTGATCTGCGGGAACTCCACGACGAACTCCAGCCCCATGCGGTCTACGGGCGAACCGTTGTTCTGGTAGGTATTCTTGACGAATGTCCGTTTCGTGGAAGTGGTCTGCATGGCGATCCAGCCGGCCGAGGGGTTGTCCTTGTCACGGACGAAGATTTCGCCCGTCTGGCTGTCGACCCGGAAAGCCGGGTTCGCCGGCATCGTGTATGCAGTCCCGTCGGGCAGCGTGGAGGGCACGCCCATCATATTATAGGAGAACGGCTCGAAGGCGGCGCTCAGCTTATAGGGGTATTTCGTGCGGTTGAAATAGCCGACCAGCGAGATCGAGGTACCCCCGATACGCAGGTCGACGCCGACCTCGGAATTGCGGTTGCGCTGCCATTTCAGGTTGTCGTTGTAGAGTATCTGGTAAGGCTGCGTGTGGTAGACATAGGCGCTCTGCCCCGACCCATAGTTGGTAGCGAACACGGGCGTATCGCGGTATTCGGGCAGCGGGTAAAGCACGTTGAACGACGGCAGTTTCTCGGTGATGCCCCAGCCTCCGCGGACAGTCAGACGGTCGTTGATGCGGAATTTCAGGTTGAAGCGCGGCGAGAGGCTCGACGTATTCTCGTATTGCGTATTTTTGATAAAAGTCTTTTCGGCACGCAGGCCGGCCATCAGTTGCAGCGTGGCCGATCCCAGCGGCACGGTCAGCGTCTCCTCGACGTAGGCCGCGAGGTTATGCATATAGGGGATGTCCGTATACGGACGGGGGCGGTACCCGTTAGGCGCGAGGGAGGGGGTCGCATAGTACTCCCCGTCCCCGACATTGCCGTTGGCACGCCACGAAGCGCCGACCTTGGCATTGCTGTGCACGTCGCCCCAGCTGCGCACCCACGTGGCCTTGAGGTTGGCCGCATAGTCGAGCTGCTTGGAATCGACGTATTTGGTCGAGTAATAGACCGGCGGGAGCATATCGGCGATATAATACCCTTCCTGTTCGGCATGGACTGCCGGAAGGGAGGTCGAATTGAGGTTGTAGGTGCGCTTGCGCGCAAGGTTGTCGGTATAGTTGAGCGACGCATCGAAATCCAGGCTCGTGATCCACGGCCTGTTCAGCAGCCATTTGAACGAGGTGTTGGCACGCAGCACATTGTCGCGCACCTTCTCCCACTCGCCTTTCTGGGCATCGGGGTCGTCTTCGGTATTCATACCGCCGATATTGGCCGTCACGCCGAAGTTGAAGCGCAGCACCTTGGCGAAGGTATTCTGGTAGTTGAGCGCCAGCCCCGTGCGGGAATAGGAGGTGTAGGGCGACGCAGGGTTCTTCGTGGCCCGCGTATACTCGACGTTGCTGTTCAGCACGCCGCGGTTTTGCCCCAGGTCGAAGCCCTTCGAGGCGGCGATCTGTTTGGTGCGCGGGTTGGTGGAGAGTGTCACCGTATAGGGCGTCTTGCCCTTGCGGGTCGAGATTTTCACCACGCCCGACGAGATGTCGCCGTATTCGGCCGAAGGTACGCCGGTCACCACCTCGACCGACTCGATGTTGGTCGCCGACAGGTTACGTGTGCTGGCACCCGTCGGGTCGCCCAGCGAAGCATTGGTGGAAAGGCGTACGCCGTCGACTTCGACGGCCGTACCGAACGCCGCATTGCCGGCCGTGCTCCCGCCGCTGCGCAGCGAAAAGACATTGTCCTTCATCAGGTCGGGGTTGACCGTCTTGCCGCCCGGCAGCAGTGCCGAGATGTCCGACGCATTGACCATTTGCAGGTGGTCGATGGCATTACCGCCGATCGTACGCGACGTAGCCATGGCATTGGGCGCCTCCTTGGCCGTAACCACGACGCTCTCCAGTTTCAGGTTATCCTCGGGGGCATAAAGCCTGACCTACCCCATACCCGTACGCACGTCTACCTCGGTCTCGGTCGTAACGAACCCCAGGCAGGAGACGACGAAGCGCGTTTTCCCGGCTGGGACACCCCTCACCGTGAAATTCCCGTCGGTATCGGCCACGGCCCACAATCCGGACTGCGGCAATTCGACGACCGCCTGTCCGATCGGCTTGTCGGTGTCCTTTATAAGCACCCGCCCCGTAACGTCGAGACGCTGCGCCGACACGACGGCCGGGACAATCGTGCATAAAAACAGTAGTAAAAGTTTCCTCATATGCTTGACCTAACGCAACAAATATAACGAAAAAGCATTACCCATAAACCGTTTATGTTATTTTTTTAACATTCGACATGACTTTAGCCTGCAAAAATAACGATTCGGGGCGGAGACGGCAATCACCATATATGGGGATTTTCACCGGCTACCCTACCGGGATATGCGCATGGAAGCGGGCTTTTTCCCTATCATATAATATAGGTCGGGAAGATTAATATATAAATTTTAGTACTTTGTATTGCATAGTATGCATTTTTTGCTTACATTTGCCGATACTACAATTATATTTATTGGTGTTTGGTAATTTTTTATTGATTTTCGATAAAAATAAATTGTTTTTCAAGATTATATTATTACCTTTGTCCCAAGCGCCTCACACACCGCTTACAGATTGTAACCCTCAACAACGCAAACCGCTTTATAACGGCAGACTGAATATGATAAAGCTGGAAAACATCAACAAGACCTATAACAACGGGTCGCCCCTGCACGTGCTCAAAGGTATCGACCTCGACGTCGAAAAGGGCGAACTGGTCTCGATCATGGGCGCCTCGGGATCCGGGAAATCCACCCTGCTCAACATCCTCGGGATTCTCGACGACTACGACAGCGGCAGTTACTACCTGGCCGGACGGCTGATCAAGAACCTCAGCGAAACGCAGGCCGCCGCCGCACGCAACAATATGATCGGCTATATTTTCCAGTCCTTCAACCTGATCAATTACAAGAACGCCGTCGAAAACGTCGCCCTGCCGCTCTACTACCAGGGCGTCGCACGGCGCAAGCGCAATTCCCTGGCGCTGGAATACCTCGACATGCTCGGACTGCGGGACTGGGCCGCACACATGCCCAACGAAATGTCGGGCGGCCAGAAACAGCGTGTGGCGATCGCCCGGGCGCTGATCAACCGGCCCGAAATCATCCTCGCCGACGAACCTACGGGCGCCCTGGACAGCGTCACCTCGCAGGAGGTGATGAACCTGCTGCGCAGCGTCAACGAAGACATGGGCATGACGATCATCTGCGTCACGCACGAACAGTCGATCGCCGACCAGACCGACAAGATCATCCGCCTGAAAGACGGCGTCATCAGCAGCATCGACCAAACGGGCCTCGGGAAGCGATGAGGGAACTGCTGCTGGAGATCTGGACCTCGGTGCGGCGCAACAAGCTGCGCACCTTCCTCA
>ERZ780137.1571-NODE-1571-length-12700-cov-17.837881_pt1 | contig 12700 bp, 3 predicted proteins | sample MGYA00511020_ERZ780137 | MGnify/ENA primary metagenome ERZ780137 (study PRJEB29588, sample SAMEA2157917) | human gut metagenome | biome: human gut; feature: human-associated habitat; material: faeces | place: Denmark | collected 2008/2010 ... | reverse complement strand
CTGTTGGGGGCTACGCCCCTCAACCCCATTTTAAACAACGATAGAGGTTTTTCGACAGTCTGTAACGGGTACCGGTAAATTTCCGATACCCGTTTTGCGTATTTATTGCCTGTCAATCCTCACATCATACTGCCTGAGCCAATATTCTATTTGCAAGAGGTAGGCAAAAATCTGCGGCGATGTCATAAGCTGACCGTACCAGTTGCCCTCAAACAGTGTCGGATCGTCGCACAGCCGTAACAGCTTTTCACGGCTGACGATCTCGGTAATGCGGCAATCCTTGTCGGCAAGCACCGCCCTCATCCTGCGGATAACCTCGGCAAGATAGGTCGGGTTGTGGGTCTTGGGATACGGAGATTTCTTGCGCCAGAGTACATCGTCGGGCAGTATGCCTTTCATCGCACGGCGGACAATGCCTTTTTCCCTGCCGCCTGCCGCTTTTATCTCCCACGGAATATTGAAAGCGTAACGGGCGATTCTGTGGTCGCAGAACGGCACTCTGACCTCAAGCCCGTGAGCCATACTCATTCTGTCCTTGCGGTCAAGCAGGCATTGCATAAACCAATAGAAGTTCAGCATGAACATCTCACGCATACGTCTGTCCTTGCGGCTGTCGGTGTCGAGATATTCGGTGTTCTTAAGCGTTTCGTTACAGCAGAAGTTGACATAATCATTCGGGTCGATGTCACCCAGTATCCCCTCGCAGAGCAGACCCGCACGGGATGCGGTCGAGCAAGCCCACGGGAAGCCCGGTTTGTAGAGAATTTCCTCGTTGTGATACCACGGATAGCCGCCGAAGATTTCATCGGCGCACTCACCGCTGAGAGCAACAGTGAAGTTGCCCTTGATAGCCTTGCAGAACAGGTACAGAGAGCTGTCTACGTCAGCCATTCCGGGCAGGTCACGGGCATAGGTCGACAGCTCCAGAGCGTCGGTCAGAGCGGGCGTATCGACCTCGACATTTATGTGCTTAGAGCCGATGAACGCTGACATTTTCCGTATCCACGGTGCGTCCATATCGGGCTGGAATTTACTGCTGTGGAAGTTCTTTTCGTTGTCCTTATAGTCGATCGAATAGGTGGTGAGCTGCCTGCCGCTTTGCTCAAATTCACGGGCGGCAACGGCGCTTATGATACTGCTGTCAAGACCGCCCGAAAGCATGGTGCAAAGCGGAACATCGCTGACAAGCTGGCGCTTTATGGCATCGGTCAGGAGGTAGGCTATGTGCTGTTCGGTCTCCTCGGCGGTTTCCTTATGGGGCAGGGCGTGGAGCGACCAGTAGGTGCGCTTTCTGAGGCCGCATCGGCAGTACATTGCGCACTCGGCGGGGCGAAGTTCCCTGATCCCTTTGAAGATGCCGCTTCCCGGCTTTCTCGCAGGACCTAAGAGCATTATCTGAGCGATGCCGTCACGGTCGATCACCGGCTCTATCATAGGGTGGGCGAGGAGCGTTTTTATCTCGGATGCAAAGATAAGGCCGCCTGCGTATTCGTAGTAAAATAGCGGCTTCACGCCGATTCTGTCACGGGCGAGGAAGAGCTGTTTTTCCTTTTCCTGCCACACGGCAAAGGCGTATATCCCGTTGAGCTTGTCGAGGCAGGCTTCGCCCCAGGTGATGTATGCCCAGAGCAGTACCTCCGTGTCGCCGGAGGAGGTGAACGAAATGCCCGTAGATTCAAGCTCAGAGCGGATTTCGGCGGTGTTGTAAAGCTCGCCGTTATAGACGATAGTGTAGCTGTCGAGGGCGGTTTTACGGGTCATCGGCTGGGCGCTTCGGGCGGGGTCTATGACGCTAAGACGGCGGTGGGCGAGGGCACAGTTATCATCGGTGTAAAAGCCACCGCTGTCGGGACCTCTCGGAACCATTGTCTGAGCCATTCTACGCATTATTGCGGCACTGTCGCACAGCCTGCGGCAATCTATCCAACCTGCTATTCCACACATTAAAAATCACCTCATTATGTAAATTTATGGTATATTATGGTTGATACAAGAGTAGTATATGCTTTGAAAATAATTTCCGTGAATGGAAATATCAAGGTGATGATTCGATTGCGATAAAAAACTGCGTTTTTCCGCATTACCAAGGGGTTTTGGCAGAACAGACAGAATATGCGCAGGTTGATGAATTATGATGAATTTGAGAATTGAGGGGAAAGCGGGGGAATGTTGCTGCATTTTAACATATAGTTTACTAAATATAATGATATTATATATTTATTATTTCAAACGCAATTTGCTGGTTTGCGTGTTAATTTTGTCGAAAATATTGACATTTCGGCAAATAGTGGTATCATTAAAATGAATAGTTATAAGCATTATACTTGCTTTTGCAATATGACGAGGAGAGTGTATTATGAAACTTAAAAGATTTGCGGCAGGGTTTATTGCGGCGGTGATGGCATTTGCCGTTTTGGGTACGCCTTTGGGGGATATTTTGCCGTTTGTAAGGGAGAGCGTGGCGACAACGGCAGGAGCGGAGAGTTATGGGGATTATAGCTATAAAGTGCTTGATAATGGGACAGTTGAAATTTCAAGATATACAGGTAATGCGACTGTGGTTAATATACCATCGAGAATTAATGGTAGAAGGGTAACGAGTATAGGCGAGGGTGCTTTCTGCTATTGTCGAAGTCTTACAAGCATAACAATACCAGACAGTGTAACAAGTATAGGCGATATGGCTTTTGGGCATTGTTACAATCTTATAAGTATAGCAATACCTGACAGCGTAACAAGTATAGACGATGCTTTTTATTGTTGTTCAAGCCTTACAAGTATAATGCTACCTGAGGGTTTGACAAGTATAGGCAGTGGGACTTTCTACGGTTGCTCAAACCTTACAAGTATAACGATACCTGACAGAGTGACAAGTATAGGTGATAGCGCTTTCATTTATTGTTCAAATCTCACAGCGATAAATGTCGCTGAAGCTAATAAATTTTATTCATCTGTAAACGGAGTTCTTTTCAACAAGGATAAAACAAAGCTGATATGTTATCCTCGAAGCAAAGTTGATAATAGTTATAATATACCGAACAGTGTAAAGAGTATAGGTAATGACACTTTTTTAGGCTGCAATAAACTTACAAGTATAACGATACCGAATAGTGTGACAAGTATAGGTGAGAGAGTTTTCGCTGGGTGTTCAAGTCTTACAGCGATAAATGTCGCTGAAGCTAATAAATTTTATTCATCTGTAGACGGAGTTCTTTTCAACAAGGATAAAACAGAGCTGATATGTTATCCTCCAAGAAAAGTTGATGATAGTTATAGTATACCGAACAGTGTGACAAGTATAGGTGCTAGTGCTTTCATTTATTGTTCAAATCTCACAAATATAACGCTACCGAAAGGTGTGACAAGTATAGGCGATAGCGCTTTCTGTAATTGTTTAAGCCTTACAAGTATAACGATACCTTTCGGTGTGACAAGTATAAGAAATAGTACTTTCTGTGGTTGCTCAAGTCTTACAAGTATAGCTATACCAAAAAGTGTAACAAGTATTGGTTATGGTGCTTTCTGCTATTGTCAAAGTCTTACAAGCATAACAATACCAGACAGTGTAACAAGTATAGGCGATATGGCTTTTGGGCATTGTTACAATCTTATAAGTATAGCAATACCTGACAGCGTAACAAGTATAGACGATGCTTTTTATTGTTGTTCAAGCCTTACAAGTATAATGCTACCTGAGGGTTTGACAAGTATAGGCAGTGGGACTTTCTACGGTTGCTCAAACCTTACAAGTATCGCTATACCTGAGAGCGTGACAAGCATAGGTGAATGTGCTTTTTGGGGCTGTTCAAGTCTTACAAATATAACTATACCTGACAGTGTGACAAGTATAGATGATTGTACTTTTGAGAATTGTACAAGTCTTACAAGTGTAGAAATACCTAACAGTGTAACAAGTATAGGCAATTATGCTTTCTCCAGTTGTATAAGTCTTACAAGTATAATGATACCTAACAGTGTGGCGAGCATAGGTGAGGAAGCTTTTTCGGACTGTAAAAGCCTAGCCAGCATAACGATACCTGCCGGTGTGATGAGTATAGGCAGGTTGGCTTTCTACAATTGTGAAAGCCTTACGAGTATAACGATACCTAATAGTGTGACAAGCATAGATTATGATGCTTTTTCGGATTGTAATTCATCACTTGTCATAAAAGGAAATGCTAACTCTGAAGCGGAAAGATACGCTAAAGATAATAATATTGTATTTAAGTCTGCCGGTTACAGTGTGCCAGTTATAAGCACAAAAAGCTCATACAATATTAAAATAGTTGATAACAACGGTAATCCGATAAAGAATGCGACGGTTTCTGACGGTACAACAAGCCGTAAAGCTACAGGGGGATATGCAAGTATTTCTTTTCCGTCTGCTGAAAGAATATGGAAAGTATCTGCCGACAAATATGTTGACAGATATATTTCGTTGAAAGGACTGACGGCTGATGTCAATACGATAATCATGTACCCTGTCGGCGTTGCACAGAAATGTTATGCCGATAAGGTTTATTACAGCGAAAAATCCGATATAGACACGGTGTACACAAGCGGAAAAATCAATAATTATGTAAATGATTTTCAGGCTACAGAGGTGCTGACAGGTGCGAAAACCATTGATCTTGTAAGAAAAGAATATGGGGTTATAAAAAATTATGATTTCTATCTGTACTGTGCTTCCGACAGTAATGAAAATGCTACATACGAGGTGTATGACGGAAATAAGCGCCTGACAACATCAAGCACAAAGAAAATCAAGCTCAGTACATCTATGCTTAACGAAAGCTCTTCGCTATTGATAGTTGAAAAGTTTTCGGACGGCTCAAGAAACCACTACGGAGTCAATCTTAAAGCGGTTGACAATAAGGTGAGTGAAAACAGCTTTGAGCTTTCAACAGGAAGCGTGTCGATTGCACCGAGCGATGACCTTTCGTGGCTTGGCTCGTGGAATATTGATGTCCCGTCATTCCCATTATATGCTAAATGCACCGGCGATGAAATCAGGATAGGTGTAGGCGTAACTAAGGATGTACTTGATTCTGACAGCAAATTCTTTGATTATAAGGATTCTTTTGATAAGCTGAAGGATTCAAGGAAGAACGCAAGTCCTTTGCTGAAAGCAAAATCCTTAGCTAAGCTGAAGAGCAAGTATATCAAAAGTAACGGAAAAACAAAGCTGCCGGGATTAAAGGACGGATTCGATCTGACGATAGTCGGTTGCGGTTATGCGAAGATACAGCCCGGACAGGACACCTATACGCTCGGTATAAACGTAATAGTAACCGCAGATTATTCGGTAACACTTTCACATCAGTTTTTTGTAGGTGTAATTCCTGTAACTGTAAATATCAAAGCCGGAGCTTCTGTCGAGGGAAACTTTGATATGAGCTGGGTAAAGAACGGCAACAGCAGCGGATTTGCAAACAATACTGTTCTGGAGCTTACTGTAGAGCCGTATTTCAAGCCTTATGCCGGAATAGGCATTGACAAGGTCGCAAATGTAGGTGTGTACGGCAGTCTTGCTATGCCGATTAAAATCACGTTTATGAGTCCTGATAAAAACGCAAAGGGCGTCAACTCGGTAGATATAAAAGGCGAGGCGGGACTCAGGGCAAATGTGCTGTGGTTTACATATAACTACACTATATTCAAGGGCTCAAGAAATCTTTATACAAAACCGCAAAGTATGATGACGGCTACAATAGAGCAACGTATTGATGTGTTGAACAGTATCGCTTATGCGGCGCAAAGTCAGCAAGAGCCGATAGAAGAAATATTTGATATAGACAATTACGATATTGTAAAAGAGAGTGCTTCTGCGGAATTTACAAACAGCAATAGCGGTCTTATCGCCGGAAATATGTCGCAGTTTTCTTCATCGGATATTCTGACCTTGGGAGATATGACGATACTTGCAACGGTCAATACCGATGAAAGCCGTGGTATAAACAATCAGAGCTATATTGTAACGTCTGTCTATAAGGACGGCAAATGGAGTACACCTGAAAGAATAAATGACAGCGTGTACAGCGAACTTGCACCGAAGCTGTATAAGAGCGGTGACGATATATTCCTTATATATCAGCAGGCAACAAAGGAGTTTACCGATGACACCGCCAACAGTGAAATAACGGATAATATCGGTATCGCAGTTTCAAAATTCAATCCCGACACGATGAAGTTTGAAAACACGAATATGATATACAGCAAAGAGGGATACAGCTTTGCTCCGAAAACTGACGGAAATCTTGCGGTATGGGTAAATAACGGGGACGGTAATCCGTTCGGCAACACCGATAATAACAGCATTGTTATTTATGACGGAGAGAATGTAACAGAACTAAAAACGGAGATCGGCAACGTTCTTTCGGCTGATGTCGGTACACTGGCAGGCAACAGTTATATAGCCTATACTGTCGATAAGGACGGCGATCTGACGACCACAGACGATATACAGCTTTATATCACTTCTTTTGACGGCAGTAAAACAAATCTTGTTGCGCAGGGTGATATAGACAGTATTGCATTCAGCAATAAAAAATATGATATGTTGCTGTGGAGCGATGGCGGAAAGCTGAGTTATCTCAATTCAGAGAATACGGATTTTGTAATCAGTACCGATAAGATTATCGGCAACTGCTTCGGAGTGCTTGATGACAATACGATATACTATTTCGACAGTGCAAATCAGTCAGAGAGCGGTTTATATGTGATGAATTATAACGGCACAGACTGGACTATGCCATATCTTTATTCTTCAACAGACGGTAATGTTGTCTATGCAGGTTCGGACGGTTATAATGTATTCTACAGCACCTGTGACGATGAAACGTACAGCGGTCAGAGAAAGCTGTATTCGGTAAAGATAAAAACGGTCAGCGATATACAGGTCAACTATATTGATTTTAATCCGGCATATCTTGTCAATTCCTCACAGATACCGATAGATGTATCGCTTACTAACAACGGCTCGGAAACGGTGCAGACGGTGGCGTTCAGAATATCCGATGAGCAGATGAACACGATAAACACCTATACGCTGGAAAACCTTAATATAGAGCCCGGTGAAACGTCGGAATGCACCCTGCTTATTAAGCCCGATGACAACTGTATCGGCAAGAAGATATATGTTACGGTAGCAGAGCCTTCTGATTCATCGGTGCTTACAGATGAGGCACTTGACGCTTATCTTAAAAACGACAGAACTCCCGAAAACAACAGATACGGTCTTGACTTTACTAAATCTGATCTTGAGGTGAAAACGGAAGAGTATAAGTTTGGTGAAAGCCATTCGCTTATATTTACCGTTCTCAACAACACCGATGTTGTAACAGGCGGAACGCTGAAGGTATCTGACAGCACAGGTAAGGAGATACTCAGCAGACACTTTGACGATATTTCGTTCAACGAATCCAAGATTGCCGAGCTTGACGAATCGGAGCTTGTGCCGGAGGGCAAATTCAGCGATGAGATTACGGTTACCGTTATCAGCGACAATGACGAATATTATGACTACAACAATACGGCTACACAGTGGATCTCGCTCACGTTTGACGAGAAGTTCGACGATTTTTCGGCAACGGATATAAATAAGAACGGTCTGACATTGAAATGGGACGGCATATCGGAAAAATGCGGAGTTTTCATTGAACAGCTTGTAGGTGACGAGTGGAAAGAGATAGCAACTCTGAATGACGGCTCTGTAGGCAAATATGCTGTCAGCGGACTTACGGAATCAACAAAATACGAGTTCAGAATAAGAGCATTTAAAAATTACGGCAGTGAAACAGGCTACAGCGAATGTAAAATGCTTGAGGTAAGTACCTGCCATGTGTTTGGCGAATGGCAAACCACGGTTAAACCCACCTGCACTGAGGGCGGTGAAATGATACGCAGCTGCTCGGTATGCGGGGCGGAGGAAACCAAGACGATTGATGCACTCGGACATGATTATTCTGAACAGTGGACGGTCGATGAAGAAGCCGACTGCGTTAATGACGGCTCGAAGTCAAGACATTGCTCAAGATGTGACGCAAAGACAGATGTTACTGTAATTGAGGCAAAGGGTCATACGGAGGTTGTCGACAAGGCGGTAGCGGCAACGTGTACTGCGGACGGATATACCGAGGGCAAGCATTGCTCGGTTTGTAATGCGGTTATTGTGGCACAGGAAAAAATAGCGGCTACGGGACATAAATATGTTGAAACCGTGGTTGAACCAAGCTACAGCAACAGAGGGTATACATTGTACGAATGCTCGGTGTGCGGTTACAGCTATAAGGATAATTATAAGGAACAGCTTATAGTTCCTGCGGTTACGGGTTTTGCTTCCGGCTCGCAGACAAAATCATCGGCGGTACTCGGCTGGGATAAGGTTTCCGGTGCGGACGGATATGCGGTCGAACTGTACACGGGCGGAAAGTGGAACGAGGTGTTCAGGATTTCCGACAGCAGTGTTACAAGCTGTACTGTAGGTTCTCTCAAGGGCAATTCGACCTACAGCCTGAGGATAAGAGCCTTTGCGGGAACGGCCTACAGCGACTATACAAGACTTGCGGTAAAGACTAAGCTCGCAAATGTCGCAGGGCTTAAGGCGCAGGGCGTTACGGCTACGGCGGTAAAGCTGGACTGGGCAAGAAATGCAGGTGCTACGGGCTATATAATCGAGCAGTATAAGGGCGGTAAGTGGACGCAACTTGCGGTTACGAAAAATAACACGACATTGACCTTCACGGTCAAGGGCCTTGCGGAATGCACTCCGTATTCATTCCGTGTAAAAGCGTATAAGAATGACGGCGGCAAGACAAATTACAGCGACTATGTGACTGTCAAAGCGTCAACGCTTTTAGGTACGGTGAAGAACGCCAAGGTCACATCGGTAACAGGCTCGTGGATAACTCTCGAATGGGCTAAGAATGACAAGGCTACCGGCTACTCTATCGAGCAGTACAAGGGCGGTAAGTGGACGGTAATCGCTACTACGAAGAATAACACAACGCTTAAGTTCACGGTTAAGGGACTTAAGAATGATGCTACCTATTCGTTCAGAATAAGGGCGTATAAGACTGCCGGCGGTGTTACAGCTTACAGCGATTATGTGAGAATAGCAGGCAAGACGAGGATACCGAATGTTGCAAAGTTCACTGGTTCTGCGGTTTCTGCAAGTGAGGTAAAGCTTGACTGGAGCAAGAATGACAAGGCTACGGGCTACGTTATCGAGCAGTATAAGGGCGGTAAGTGGACGGCAATTACTACTACGAAGAATAATACCACGCTTACGTTTACTGTCAAGGGACTTGCAAAGGGTACGGCATATACGTTCCGCATCAAATCTGCAAGAACGGTCGGAAGTACGACTGAGTTCAGTGAGTATGCAAGCGTTAAGGTTAATACGGCTGAGTAAGTTTTAAACTATATTTTTTCGCCGTCGGGGGAGGCTCCGGCGGTGATTTTTTTCTAAGATATAAACGAATAATCAGATGATTCAAGGTCAATGCTTGACAGATATTGTTCACGGTGATATACTAAAATAAAATCAAAAAAACATTTATGGTGAATATTTGCGGAGAAAAATATGTGCAAGGCAATGAATTACAATTTATGTATAGGAGGGCTTTTGGAAAGCGCTCCTGTGAGCGATGCACAAAATCTCTGCGAAAAATCAATTACGGTAATGAAGGCATAGTTTGCGAGGGCAGACTGTGCCTTTTTATATTATCTGTTACAATGTATAGTAATCGGAATTTGTGTGCTTTTTTTGTCGTTATGAAAGTTGATTTTGCCCACAGGTTGAAAGAGGGAAAAATATAAGGTATTATCAAATAAGAAGATTGCGGTTATTTTACAACTGTATACAGTCGCTTAAGGAGGAAAATTATGATTAAAAGTGTAAAAAGACTGGGTGCGGCGGTACTGTCGGCGGTTATGATGCTGACAGCCGTTGCAACGCCGCTGGGGGATAATCTTCCTGCGGTGAGGGAGAGTACGAGTTTGACGGCGAGTGCTGCGGAAATATCTACCGACGGATATTATACTTTGAAAAATTTATCCGCAGGAAAAATGTTGAATGTTCGTGGAAGTTACAGTACAAGTAATACAAATGTAACTGTATATGAAACTGACGGAACTACAGGACAGCAGTTCAGATTTATTAAAAGCGGTTCAAACTATGTCCTTGAACCGAAATGCGCACCCTCATGTGCGCTGAATGTTTATGGAACTTCGGCTTCAAACGGTTCAAATGTCAATATATGGACTAAAAGCGGTAACAGCACTCAGGCGTGGGTAATGGAGTACAACTCATCATCTGCGGCGTATGTTATAAGGTGTGCGGCGAATAAAAATCTTGTGCTTACCGCTACAGGTACTTCGAATTCGAGTAATGTTGCTTTAGCAAATTACAGCTCCGGTAACAAGAGCCAGTTATGGTCGGCGGCTAAGGTCGGAGGGTCAACACCCTCTCCAAGTGGTGCTATCACAACTCAGAGTATACAGGCGGTACTTGATAAGTATAATTATAAATCAGGCAAATATTGGACTCCTAAAAATGCGAGTGACAGTCGCACTTCCGGTTATATGAGCAGTGACAGATATAGTTCTGATTCATATATATATGAAGGAAAACAGTGTTACGGATTTGCTAATTTTGTTATGCATGAAGTCACGGGAACAACAGTGAATCCCGGCAACGGAACTAACAAATATTGGGAATATATACCTGCGTCTAATGTCACAGAATTAAAAGTGGGAGATATAGTAAGAATAGGAGAAAATAATGGGGAAAACGGCCACACCGGTGTCGTGCTGACAGTGAACGGAACTACATGTACTTTTGCGGAATGTTGGGGAGGCAAAGGTTCAAAAATTAATATTGGCGGTAAATTAAGTAGTAGAATTTATGGATCTCACTCTTCATTATCTTCTATGAAAAGTAAGGGTGTGTTATTTTACGTTTATCGTTATAAGGGTTCTCATACTCATTCCTATGGTTCGTGGTATACAAAGACTTCGGCGACCTGCACGAGCGGAGGAACGGAAGAACGTAAATGCTCCTGCGGAGCGACAGAGAGCCGTTCGACATCGGCTTTAGGACACAATTACGGAAGTACATATTTTGAGGCGGATCATCCGCATAAGTATGCGCATTTGTGTCAGAGATGCGGATATAAGGAGTTTACCGGCGGCAATTTAGCAATATACGAAAAATGCGATATATGCTATAATGAAAATTTACCGAGTAAACCATGTTTAAATATTTCATCAAATGGTTTTAAAGAATCTGATAACGTATCGTTTACATGGGATCCTACCGATAAAACAACGCATTATAATTTAACTGTTGAGGTTTTATCAGGCGATGAATACAAGACTGTTTGCAGGCAGACATATGTTAACAGCGGTTTTCAAGCAACATTCGGAAAAGGGCAATATAGAGCTGTATTAGATTCATACAACAGCAATATGTTCCATCAGTATACTTCTGACTGGAGAGATTGGGTACACAATAGCAGCGATTATGTATACTTTGATATAGAATGCGCACATGAATTTTTGGAAGAAGTTGTGAGTCCGACATACGATAATGAGGGCTACACTCTTCATACCTGCACAAAGTGCGGTTACAGCTTTCAGGATGATTTTGTACCGGCATTATCACATAACAAGGTCACAGGTCTTAGAGCAAAGGCACGGTATACCAATTCATTAATACTTGCATGGGATGAAAACGAAGACGCAGGCGGATATGAAATTGAGCAGTATAGGGACGGAGATTGGCAATGTATTGAAACCATTTATGATAATACGGAAGTTTCATACAAGGTTGATGATCTCAGAGCAGATACGACATATACTTTCAGAATCAGACCTTTTGTATGCATTCAGGACTATAATTCCTATGGGGAATACACAAGACTGGCGGCGAAGACAAGAATACCAAACGTAACCGGATTGACAAGTAAGAGTATATCATCAAGCACGATTACTCTTTCATGGAATAAAAACAATAAGGCAACAGGCTATGTTATTGAACAGTACAAGGGTGGCAAGTGGTCAGGAATCGCAACTACTAAAAACAATACTACGCTTTCATTTACTGTTAAAGGACTTGAAACTGATACTACGTATACATTCCGTGTAAAAGCATACAGAACTGTAAATGGAAAAACAGAATACAGTGAATACAGAAGAATTCAGAAAACGACCGCAATGGATAACGTAACCGGTTTCAAGGTTAAAAGTACTACGTCAAATTCTGTAACTCTTACATGGAATAAGACGGATAGAACAACTGATTACAAAATTGAACAGTACAAAGGCGGAAAATGGGTTGATGTAGATTACATATCAAATGAGAAAAGCCCTGTATACACTGTGACAGGACTTGCTCCGGATACCACTTATACATTCAGAATAATGGCATTGAAAATAACCTGTATGCCTGAAGCAAATAACAACAGTGACTATGTTAGAGTTGCCGGAAAAACAAGAATCTCAAACGCTGCGAAATTTGCCGGTACAGCACTTTCAAATAGTGCTATAAAGCTCGTGTGGAGTAAAAATAATATGGCTACAGGCTATGTTATCGAGCAGTATAAGGGCGGTAAGTGGACGGCAATTGCTACCACAAAGAATAATACCACGCTTACGTTTACTGTGAAGGGACTTGCAAAGGGTACTACTTATTCTTTCA
>ERZ780137.1567-NODE-1567-length-12728-cov-3.791683_pt1 | contig 12728 bp, 10 predicted proteins | sample MGYA00511020_ERZ780137 | MGnify/ENA primary metagenome ERZ780137 (study PRJEB29588, sample SAMEA2157917) | human gut metagenome | biome: human gut; feature: human-associated habitat; material: faeces | place: Denmark | collected 2008/2010 ... | reverse complement strand
GAGTAATTTTATCTTACATCAGTTTGGAGGTTTACACAAACTTTGGGATACTCCCGTATTAAAAAAGCAGCCATCAATTGTCAACTGCCTGTAATAATATAAAAAGGGGGGGTTGTTTATTTAGAAAAAGTTGATTTCTTTTCAAGAGGTTCTTCACTTTCAGTAGTTTCAGAACTCTCCGTTTCTGTTTCTTCTACCTCGGAAGCTTCTTCCTGTATTTCAGAAGCTTCTTCTTCCGTTGCAATTTCCACATCTTCGGTAGATTCCAAGGATTTAATAACTGGATAGAGAACAATGTCCTTTTCCATGGTTATTGTATCTCCTGCCAAGTATTCTGATTCTGTAGCTTCGCTGTCTTCAGACCAGCCGAGGAAGTTTTCGATGTCACAATCTTTTAGTATAGCTTCGCTGTTCTCTGAATACTTTGTATCGTCTACTACATCACAGTCTTTGTATGTGATTGTATATGTAATAGGTTCTACATATTCTGGAACTGTTATTTCATCACTAAACATTGATAACATCATAACCTGCATAGGAGATGCTGTTCTTAATGAATAAAGGTTATCTACTATCATAGAACTATTGTATTATTGTAATATTTTATTGTCAATATTAATAAAATAATAATACTTGATTTCTTATTTCCTTAATAAATAAAAGATGATAATATAAAATACACAAAACCATAACAAGTAAAGTTGTTTTGAAATAGTATTATTATTTTATTCCCAATTAGAACCGTAACATAAGATGTAGGCGCAGAGGTAATCCCCCTGCGCCTATTCCTATTACAATTCTTCTGTATTTAATACATTATCACCCTGATCAACCCCAATACCAACAGATGCACCGGATATACCCAATAGAAGAAATACTTCAGTTTCATTCCTCTTTCTCCATTATACAGATATATTGGAAGAAATGCCATAGATGCGTTGAATTCTACAATGCCCACCGCAACCGATCCAATAATAGCCCGCGGTGCTTTATCAAATCTGCCCAGATAATAGAATAATACAATACACAATACCCCCAGATAATGATAGTCTGTTTCAAGGAGTTGTGCCGTTCCTGCTCCTATGAGTACACACAGCGCAGATGAAACGATACTCATTCCCCTTCGTTCACAGGCACATATCGCATATAAGGTACACAGTCCTATCGCCAATGTAAAAAATACATTCTGCCCTTCCGGATAAAACCAGGTTCCATGTATAGCCAGATCAAATGGCACCTCTGAAATCACTGCAAAGAGAAAGCATCTGCTGATATATCTCTTCACATCATGTGTGTGATAGAATCCTTCCACCAGTAAAAAACAGTAAATTGGAAATGCAATCCGTCCAATTCCACGCATAGCCCTATATATATCAAACTGACAATACGCTGTATTGGCATAGATTGCCACAGCAAAGTGATCCACCAGCATAGATATTATAGCTATCCATTTCAAATCAGATGAGGTCAAACCATTCCATCGCATTTTCATAATTTTTATATCACTCCCTTTCCCTTGCTTAATCAACAATTTCGTCATTCTGAATATAACACACATCATGACATATATTGTATCCAAATCTTTTATCTTCCATATAACAGAACAGGCTGTCCTCAATACCGGACAGCCCTATTTCTCTCATGTATATCATTGTGTAATTGTGAAACGTCCTGTTGGTTACAGAATTGTACAGATTTAGCAAATGCATAAGCAGACACTTGAAAAACGTTGGCACTTAGCGGTATGGAAGCAAAGCTTCCGATAGCGCTTTATGTGACCACTACGTTTTTCACGTAGCGAGAGCGGGTCTGCGTTGTATTGCTAATTCTGTACAATTCGTCCCATTATTTACTCTTCTTTGTACCAATCTTAGCACGTAATACATACCATAATGCACCAGTAATGCATACAGATGAATAAGTACCGCATACGATACCAACCATCAGAGGTAATGCAAACTCACGTACAGAAGATACTCCTAATACGAATAATGCTGCTACCATAAAGAAAGTAGTCAGAGAGGTAAAGATACTTCTTGACAGTGTCTGACTGATACTTCTGTTTACAAGATCATCCAGACTGTCTTTCTTGCTCATAGCACCAAGATTCTCTCTGATACGGTCAAAGATAACGATTGTTGCATTGATAGAGTAACCAACGATTGTCAGCATACATGCAATAAAGGTACTGCCTACAGATACTCTTGCCAATGCATAGAAAGCAAGTACTACCAGTACATCATGAAGTAATGCTGCAACTGCACTTGTTGCAAAACGAAGATCCTTAAATCTGAACCAGATATATAACAGCATGCAGATTGCAGCAATGATAACAGCTACAATAGCATCACTTCTCATTTCAGAACTGATTGTTGAACTGATCGTTTCAGCAGTGATCAGGTCTGAATTTACTCCGAAATTCTCTACCAAAGCTTCTGTTAATGCCTGTCTTTCATCAACATCCAGTGTTCTGGTCTTGAAGATAACCTGATTGCCGCCTGCAACCTTCTGAACCTGTACATTGGCATCTTTTGTGATCTTCTCAATCACAGGCACTACCTGTGCATCCAATGTAGAAAGATCCATATCTTCATTAAATGTTACATTCGTAGATGTACCACCTACGAAATCAAGGCTGTAATTAAGAGCTGTACCTGTAGCTCCTTTATTTACGCCCATACATACAAATCCACCAATGATCATAACAAGTGAAATAGTGAAGAATATCTTTCTCTTGCCAAGGAAGTTAACTGTCTTTCTTTCCTTAGCTGCACCATAGAATTTTTCATCCTTTAATCCAATTGCATAGAAAGATTTTAAAAGCATTCTGGTAATTACCAATGCAGTAAACATGGATAATACAATACCAAGTGCAAGTGTCTGGGCAAATCCCTTAACTGTACCTGAACCTTTAACGCCAAGTACCAGTGCTGCGATCAAAGTTGTCACATTACCATCAATAATAGCTGATAATGCTTTCTTAAATCCAACATCAATAGAGGAACGAACCGTCTTACCGGAAGCAATTTCCTCTCTGATACGCGCAAAAATAATAACGTTCGCATCAACCGCCATACCAATCGAAAGGATAATACCTGCAATGCCGGGCAATGTCAATGTAATTTCAAACATGTTCAAACACAGAACAACTAAAATTGTATAAATGATCAAAGCGATCGAAGATGCAAGTCCAGGGATCAGGTATACAGCGATCATAAAGATAACAACCAGTGCAAGACCGATTGCACCTGCTTCCAGACTGGTCTTAACTGCTTCTGAACCAAGCTGCGCTCCTACAACATTAGAACGTAATTCTTCCAGTTCCAGTTTCAGACCACCAATACGAATCTGGCTTGCAAGTTTATCAGCTTCTTCGTAACTTTCCATACCTGTGATCTGTGCCTGTCCATCTGTAATAGCTGCCTGTACCCGAGGTACACTGATGAAATCCTGATCATAGTAAATACCGATGCTCTGTCCGCTGGCGTATGCCTTGGTTGTTGCATCAGCAAAAGCCTTTGCACCTTCATCCGTAAAGGTCAGAGAAACAACGAACTGGCTGTTTCCAAGCTTATCCTGTGCAGAACCACCCTGTGCAGAAGCTACATCTGTACCACTCAATACGATACTTCCATTTTCTTGCAACTCTGCTATAGTCTTATTCAGTGTATAGCCTGTAGCACCTTCACCAGTGTATGTATAGTTCGCATTTCCGTCACTGTCAGTCTGTGCGATAAAATATAATGCACCGGGTCTTCCTAAATCTTCCAGAATCGCATCCGCATCAGATACACCGGGAATCTCAATATTGATTCTGTCTGCACCTTCTTTATATACCAATGCTTCTGTACTATAAGTTTCTACTCTTTTTTGCAGCTTATATACAGTATCACTCATATCCTCATCAGAAGGAGCTTCATCTCCCACTACCTGATAAGTAATGCTGACACCGCCGGCAAGGTCCAGACCCTGCTTGATTTCAGATGCCGCACCGGCCTTCTCTGTACCGATACCGCAGATTGCAACATACCCCAAAGCAACGCTGACGAGCAATGTTACAACTAACGTAATTATGGCTTTGCTCTTTTTCATTATCTATATCTCCTTTACTTAGTCGGTGGTACCCCCGCCTCTAGGCTTCCTCTTCTGCTGCTAACGCTGCTTTTATCATAATGGCACATTCAACACGTTTTCTCTGTAATTCACATCCCAGATCATATGCGTCATTAATGTTTCCGTGGAAATTATAAGAGTTTGCTGCGCATCCTCCGCTGCAATAAAATCTTGCGAAGCATTTCTTACATTTTTCTTTGGAATATACGTTACAGCATTTGAATTCATCGCGTACTTTGGCATTTACAATACCTGTATCCACGTTACCCATCAGGAAATCCTCATTACCAACAAACTGATGGCAAGGATAGAAATCTCCCCACGGAGTCACTGCCAGATACTCTGTTCCCGAACCACATCCGGATAAACGTTTGTACACGCATGGTCCACCCTGTAAATCTATCATAAAATGGAAGAAATTAAATGCTTTTCCTTCCTTATGACGTCTGATTATCTCTGCTGCAAGCTTATCATATTCTTCAAGGATCTGAGGAATATCTTCATCCCGCAGTGCATATTCGTCTGTCTCTTTTGCCACAACAGGCTCAACAGAAATCTGTTTAAATCCCAGATCAGCCAGATGACAGACATCTGCTGCAAAATCAAGATTATGGTGCGTAAAAGTTCCACGCACATAATAATTCATCTGATTACGGCTCTCAGCAACCTTCTGGAACTTGGGAACGATCATATCATAACTTCCCTGTCCTCCTCTGAAAGGACGCATCATATCATGTATTTCTTTTCTTCCATCAATACTTAATACAATATTGGACATTTCCTTATTGGCAAATTCCAGTACTTCATCATCCAGCAATACACCATTGGTAGTCAGTGTAAAACGGAATTTTTTATGGTGGGGTTCCTCAAGGCTTCTGCCATATGCGACCAGATCTTTAACGACCTGCCAGTTCATCAATGGTTCTCCGCCAAAGAAATCTACCTCCAGATTTACTCTGCTTCCCGAATTGGCAACCAGGAAATCCAGCGCCTTTTTACCTACTTCAAAGCTCATGAGAGCTCTTCTGCCATGATATTCGCCTTCTTCTGCAAAGCAGTATTTACATGCCAGATTACAATCATGTGCAATATGTAAGCACAAAGCTTTCACTACAGTTTCTCTATTCTTAAAAGCATCAATGCTCTTTTCATAGATATCTTCCGTAAAGAGCATCTGAGCATCCTTTAATTCGTATATCTCTTCTAATGCTTCCCTGACCTGATCCTTTTCATAAGTCATGCCGGAAGCCGCCAGCTTAGTCATAGCTGTATCAATGGTATCCTGCTCCATATGATTCTCATCCATATAAGCAATTACGTCATAAACAACATCATCAACAACATGAACTGCCCCGCTGTTCACGTCCAGTACGATATTGAATCCGTTATTTTTATACTGATGTATCAAAATTTTTCTTTCCTTTCTTAAGTTAGATATGCGTAAAGGATATCCCTTAGTTACGCACAATAAGCAGCGACTCATCATCGCTGCTTATTTCATCCGTTATTGCGATCCTTTTATACCAGAACTTATTTAACCTGTTCGCAACTCTGATTGCCTACTGTACAGGATGTCTTACAAGCTGACTGGCAGGATGTCTGACATTCGCCACAGCCGCCCTTCTTCATGGATTCCTTGTAATCTCTTGTGTTTAATGTTTTAATATGCTTCATAAATAAAGCCTCCTATCAATGTGTGTCTAAACGACCGAATTTATACTTAATGTAGTATAGCATATATTTTTCATATCGAAAAGTACTTTTATAAATATTTTTATCCCAACATGCCTCCCAGCATTCCACTTCCCAGACATATTAATAATGTAGTGATGCATGAATTGGATAGCGGAGTATAATTCTGTTCCAAAATCATGGACAACACACTTAATATGAGGAAATATGCCGTTCCTGCCCCCATCCCCCACAGAAACCTGCGTCCCGATGCACCTTTGGCATAAAAAAGTCCTGCAAGCAGTGAGGAAATGACATAAATGGCAATGATCCCGATATCAACTGCCTTTTCACTTAAATTGAACTTATAAAGCAGCCCTGCAGTAACCAGAAGCAGTACCCCTGTTACCACATACGCACCTAACAGGCATTTAAGCAAAGCAAGCATTCTTTCATATTTCATTGATCCGTACCCCCTATATTTTATGGTTTCTTTATTGTATTTTTAATACAATACTGCTATAATTTATGCGTGTACTGCACCAATTCAGAACATGTTTTGGTACTTAGCAGTATGAAACTATTATTTTTTAACCATAAGGAGGTTTTTTATTTTGGATACCGCTGGTGTCATACAACTTTGTATTCTTGTTGCTCTATTAATGCTTTCTGCATTCTTTTCTTCTGCCGAAACGGCGCTTACGACGTTGAGCCTTGTGAAGGTTCGTTCATGGGTAGAAGACAATCCCTCTAAGAAAGTCCTTACCTTACAGAAAATTCTGGATAAAAAGAATAAGCTGATCAGTGCGATCCTGATAGGTAACAACATTGTTAATATCAGTGCATCTTCCCTGATGACTTCTCTCGTTATCCGTGTATGGGGTAATGCCGCTGTAGGAATCGCTACAGGTGTATTAACACTTCTCATTCTTCTGTTCGGCGAGATTGTTCCCAAAACATGGGCTATGTACAATAACGAAAATCTTGCTCTTGCTTATTCAGGTATCATATATTTCCTGATGCAGGTACTTACACCGGTCATTTTTATCATCGATAAACTATCCGGTATTCTCTTAAAGTTACTGCATATCGATCCTTCCAAACGTGCAACTATGACAGAAACAGAATTAAAGACCTACGTGGATGTCAGTCATGAAGACGGTGTGATCGAACAGGAAGAGAAGAATCTGATCTATAATGTATTCGATTTCAGTGATTCCGTAGCCAAAGACATCATGATTCCACGAATCGATATGACTACGATCGATGTAGAAGCCAATTATAATGAACTTCTCGCATTATTCAAAGAGTCCATGTACACACGTATCCCTGTCTTTGAAAATGACAGTGATAATATCATTGGCATCATTAATGTAAAAGATTTTCTTCTGGTTTCCAATAAACGTCAATTTAAGATCCGTGATATCATGCGTGAAGCATATTATACATATGAATATAAGAAAACAGCCGATCTGCTGTTAGAAATGCGTAATATCACTGCCAATGTAGCATTAGTCCTGAATGAATATGGCGCTACGGTCGGAATGATAACTCTTGAAGACCTGCTTGAAGAAATCGTTGGTGAAATCCGAGATGAATATGATGAAGATGAAGATGATCTCATCCAGAAAGTAAATGACCGCACTTATCTGGTCGATGCCAGTATGAAATTATCAGATATCAACGATGCAATCGGTACAGAATTTGATTCTGAAGATTTCGATTCTATTGGTGGTATTATCATTGAATTACTCGACCGTTTTCCTTCTGAAGGGGAAAAGGTCACAACAGAAGATGGCATTATACTGACAGCTACCGAAGTTATTCAGAACCGTATCGAGAAAGTAACGATCGAGCTTCCTGAATCTCATGAAAAAGCTTCAGATGAACACAATAATATTTCCTCTGAATCAGATTCACAGGCTCCATCCGAAACCTGCGAGAATTAATAAATATCAAAAGGCGATTGTCGTTTCAGGCAATCGCTTTTTGTATGTATCTTATTGTATGTATTTATAAATCTGCATAGAAATGATAGGTATCCAGAATCTCCTGTGGTACATCGGGTGTTTCCCTCTGAACCGCCTTGATCCTGAGTTCGAACTCCTGTTTCTTTTTCATTGAGTTACGTCCAAACCTTGCCATTGCAATTTCATATGGCCGCTGCGCTCCCAATTTTTCACGGAGTGTCTTTTCAAAAGGACAATAGGTCGCAACAATTTCTCTTGCAACTTTATTCATCTTCATGGAACCATTGGATTCGCTCTTGATCCACGCTTCATAATCTATCAGGAAAATCTCACGTGAATTGTTACGTCCTTTCTGTATCTGCAATTTCACTTTTTCACGTGCTTCATCCGACAGATCTCTATTTTTACGATAGAACTGAATATAATCCATATATTCTGATGTAAGTGATTTAACCTTTACATCATTCCACTGCATACCCTGTATACATCTGCAAAGTTCCCAACGGAATCTGCCGAACATCTTAACCATCATATCATCCACATTCGTATTGGATAAGATTGGGAATGCAAATCGTCCCGGAGTTGCCTTATTCTTGCTTCCTACTTCCTGCCACATAGAGGCATTCACCCCAAACAATGGAAACAGAATAATATCGGGATAAATATTCTTCATACATGCTTCATGATTGATCTTAAGATCAACATTGGAGTACAGAACTTCTCTATAAAATACAGAATAATCAATCTTCATCAGATTCTGTACACTTTCATTGATACGCTTCTTGGTGATCAGTATCTTATCCAGGTATCCAAAAATCGCTTCTTTATACAGAACCGGCATATACGCCGTAGGTTGTCCATACAATACACGCATATTGCTCATCATCATATTCATGACTTCATATTCAACACGCTTATCCATATTGCCTGTCAATGCCTTTTGCTGCTGTTCTGTAATTTCACCCTGTTTCTTTAAGGTACGCAGGTTCTCTATATAATCTTCATCAAATTCACTCTTGGAAGGTTCTCTCCTGCCATCATGTATTGCCTTCAGCCATTCACACATTGTAAAGACATTGCAGGGTCCCTCATTATCCTCTTCCTCAACTCCACAGAGAAATTCCAAATGCTCCTGCTCCAGAAGTCTTTCATCAAGCATTCCAAAATTCAGGAACAGTTCTACTGCTTTGGGAGGTACGGCTAACCCTTCACATACTTTTCTGAAACATGCAAGATAAAGTTCAAATACAAGCGGTGTAATCGTTTTCTTGGCTTTCTTTACATCATCCTCTACTGAAAGTCTGTCTGGCGCTTTTACCAGATGATCCAGATTCGTACGTAATTTTTCTACCTTATCTTCATCAAACGCCACAAAACGAACAATCTGTTCCATGGAATTCTTCAGCGAAAGTACATCTCTCCTGATTGCTGCCTCTTTTTCCTCTTTTGTCTTCTGTTCTGAAACTGTCAGTTCTTCTGATACAATTCCGGCAATTCTTTCCTGTTTTGCCTCTGCATCCCACGCAGGCACTGAGGTATGTCTGCCAAGTTCCCTAAACTGAAAATTCACTTCTGCCAGAATATCCTCCAGTAGTCCCTGCATTTCTTTGGGAACATCTCCCTTTCTGCGCATTTCCCGACCTTGAGCACACGCATAATCGAACAGATTATGATCTGGCTGGATTGCTACATAATCCAACAGATTTTTGATATAATCTATCAACATTACGCAATCCTCTTTCATACTGTCCACAATAGATGCAATCTCCATTACCAGAAAGTTGACCATTTCCTCACTATAGGAATAATAAAGCTTCTGTGCATTCAGTGGTATTCTGGCTGCTTCTGCATAATACCCCAGTTTGTCTTCATTGATATCCAGATGATCCTCATATGCTCCGATTTCATTCAGTTCTTCAAGGACAAGCGGCTGTAACCCCATAGCCATGCACAGATTGTTATAGTTCTGATAACTTTTTCTGGCAAACTGATACAGTCGATATGCCCTGCTGCTCAGATCGTTGCGGAATTGTGCCATATCTGTAATGTATTTAAACTGGGAAGATACCATAATTGCCCTGTAATCATCACTTCTGTTTATAATATTATGCAAAGTCTCCGCCCCACTTACAGAAAGCGCATAAATTACCGAATTCTCCAGTGCAGTATACGTTGCACCATATTTCTCCTGATTCCAGTCATTCAATGCGATAAAAGACCCCTGGTTTCTAATGATTTTGAACCAGTCACTCTGCATCAGTACTTTACCTGCCAGAACAATGCCGATCTGCTTGACTTCATCTCCCTGTGAAAATACCACTTCACCTTTTTTGATGACGTTCTTTCCATTTTCCATCTATCGTATCCTCCATTTCTCTCCTCCGTTCAATATATCAGACTATCTCGTCCTAATATACTGATATGCTGTGGGAAATTCCCTTTATAGGAACTTATACTCACAACATAATCCGGAATTGAATGATATATCTTCATAAAAGCAGTTACCTTTTCTTCACAGTCTGTAATCTGCTCATAATTTTCCTGTACCAGATACTTACTGATTCCGGCTCCTATTCCTCTGCCGGTCAGTTTTGCATAGCTCTCTTTTGCAGCCCACATTTGATAAAAATTCAATTTTCTAAGTTCTTCCTCTGTAATATTGCAGAGATATTCATATTCCTTCTCATGGTAAAATCTCTTTGCCATCTGCATACGATAAGGTTTCATCTGCTGAATATCTGCACCCACCGGGCTGCTATCTGCTGCACAGATCACCCAGTCACCGGAATGCGACAAAGAATATTGAAACTCATTGTATCCTGCTAATTCCGGTTTTCCATACTGCCCTGACTTTACTACAATCCGGCTCCAATCATCCTGTGTATATCCGGCTTTCAAAAAAGCATAACGCAGCAAAAGCCCTGCATAAATGCTTCTGTTGCGTTCTGTCCCATTCTTCATCCTGTGTATCTTATCCCGCCTGTTACTGTCTAACATGGAAACCAGTTCTTCCTGACCGACTACCATATTCTCTACCTGCGCTGCATATATTTTCATACGGAATCTCCCACTCTGTGAAATCTGCCTCAGCATATGCCGGGGCAGATTCTTATGTTATTAATATTTTCCAAAGTCATCATCCAGGGATATGATACTTTCATTATCCTGATAATCATTTTCATAATCATCCGAGGCATTGTTCTTTCGTCCTTTGCCTGTCTGAATCTTATATTTACCTACTGCGTGTTGCAACTGTCCTGCCAGACTCGACAATTCAGCACTGGCTGCTGCACACTCTTCACTCGTTGCTGAATTGGTCTGCACTACATCTGCGATCTGTGTGATTCCTGCATTGACCTGTCCAACAGATGTTGCCTGATTAGCAGAAGCTGTAGCAATGTTACTTACCAAATCTGCAATCTGTTCTACAGATTTCTGTATTTCTTCCAAAGCCACAGCAGTTTCTACTGCAAGTTTGGAGCCCACTTCCACTTTACGGATGGAATCTTCTATCATTTCAGCAGAATCCTTGGCTGCTTCCGCTGATTTACTTGCCAGATTACGCACTTCATCTGCAACAACTGCGAAGCCCTTGCCATGAACACCGGCTCTTGCTGCTTCTACTGATGCATTCAGTGCAAGTATGTTAGTCTGGAATGCAATATCATCAATGACTTTCATAATCTTGGAAATATTTTCAGAGGATTCATTGATATCCTGCATAGCCTCTATCATATGTTTCATCTGTTCATTTCCATGGATCGCACCATCTTTGGTGTTCTGTACCAGTTCATTTGCAGAAGTTGCATCATCTGCATTTATTTTAGCACCATTTGCAATTTCTTCAATAGAAGCTGTAATTTCTTCAATTGCACTTGCCTGCTCTGTAGTTCCCTGTGCAAGAGAGTTGCTTGCACTTGCTACCTCATTTGCTCCGGAAGCCATTCTTGCAGCCGCATCACGGATCGTAGAAAGATTTCTGTTATTGTCGTGCAACATCTTACTGATTGCCTTTCCCATAACATCTTTCTCTCCTGCCGGTTTACACTGCACCGTCAGGTCTCCATCGGCGACCTTTTCTGTTACCCGTGCCTGTTCGCCAATATTTTCGACCATATGTGCAAAATTTTCCATCAAGTCGCCTAACTCATCGTTATATTCACGTTCTACTTTCTGGTCAATATCTCCCTTAGCCATATGCTGCGCTACAACGCCTAACTTCCTGATTGGACTTGTAATTCTTTTCTTAATAACCAGAGAATCTGCGATGATACACAGTACCACTACAATAAATGCTACTATCATAATGAAGTTCAATCTTGTGGATATGTAATGATTTACCGACTCGCTTGCTCTTCCTGTAAACATGATGCCAATAATAGAACCATCACTGTTCTCTATTGGTGTATAATATCCATAATAGTTTTCATCATTGACGTTAACACTGGAATCTGTATAGTCCTCTCCGTTTCCCAGTACTTTTGCAGAAATTGTTCCTGAAATAGAAGTTCCTACGATTCTCTGCCCAACTGAATTGGTGATCGTTGTTGCTCTTCTTGTATCTCCTACAAAGATTGTAATCGCTGTACTGTTCGCATTCGCTATTTTATCCAACATATCTATGTTTTTGGTCACATTGAATTTACCTTTATACAGGTTCTCTCCATCATAGATATAATCTCCGGGATCTATCTGGTCCAACGCATATTCTGTTGCTGTTGCCATTCCTTTGAGTCCCTTGAAGACCTGATCTTCTATTCCTGTCCGCATCATTAATGAAGCAAAAAAGATTATAATGATACTGACTGCCAGAATCGGCAATACAGCAATACCAACAATAACTCCTGTAACTCCTAATCTGAATTTATTCTGATTCTTATGCATATCCATACATGACTTCCTTTCGCACATGACTTGACTACATATTTCTATTGTAAATTGTTTTCTTTTTCAAGTCAATAGCATATATTATCT
>ERZ780137.1563-NODE-1563-length-12763-cov-2.788322_pt1 | contig 12763 bp, 10 predicted proteins | sample MGYA00511020_ERZ780137 | MGnify/ENA primary metagenome ERZ780137 (study PRJEB29588, sample SAMEA2157917) | human gut metagenome | biome: human gut; feature: human-associated habitat; material: faeces | place: Denmark | collected 2008/2010 ... | reverse complement strand
CAGCCTTCATCTGAGTGGAACCTGCATGCTTTTCTTTATCAGACTCGTCCCGATATCAATGCCGTTGTACACACGCATTCTCCGTACGCAACCATGCTTTCCTGCCTGGACGAGGCAATTCCTCCGTTCCATTACATGGTTGCAGCTGTGGGAGGCGATACGCTTCCCTGCGCACCCTATGCTACGTTCGGCTCCGTGGCCTTGGCAGAAGGCTGTCGCGATACGCTGGGCAAAGATCGCTTGGGGTGCCTCCTTTCGCATCACGGCAGCGTGGCAGCGGGCCGTAACTTGAAGCAGGCTTACGCTGTTGCTTTGGAAATCGAATCGCTTGCTCGGATGTGGATGAATCTTAAGCAGATCGGAGGCTGCCCTCTGATTGATAAAGAAGAGATGGCGCGAGTGAAAGAGCAGTTTAAGACCTACGGACAGCAGGAGAAAGGCCATGAAGAAGGCTGAGGCGCCGGCGCCTAAGTGGTGCACTTGGGAAGGCTCTCCCATTGCATGTACGGAAAAAAATAAGGTGATGGCCGAGAATCTTGAAGAAATCAAAGGATACCTTCAGGATGCTATCGACGACGCTGTTCTTATGGGATGCTCAGAGGCCTCTTTCCGAGAGGCCTACTTGGACCTTATTCGCAACCTGCATTCCCAATACCCTGAGCAGAAAGCTCGGGCTGGAGAAGAAAATGACAAAGTTTTATAAACTGATTTTGGTTTGCTGCGCGGCGCTGTTTTTGACGGCTTGTGCACATCCCGACATGATTAAGCTGAACGACACATATGACCACACTGTTAAAGAGCTCGGAGTTCCCGACTCTACGACACGGCTCCCCGACGGATCGATTCGAATCGTTTACTCCATGCAGCCGATGGGCCAGACTTCCTACGTGATGATCTTTAATCCGGAAGGCAGATTGATCTTTAAGGATCAGCTTCTGCAGCAAAAATACTTCAACCAGATCAAGCCCAAAGTCCAGGACAGTCAGGACATCTACACGATGTTCGGAAAGCCCTGCGAACAATGGCATTACAGGAACTTAGGCGAACACACTTATATGTACCGCTACCTTGACGAATCCGGATTCCCGATGGCCCTATGGGTCGACTTTGACGACAAGGATGATAAAGTTCTGCGTTACGTTTTAAGTATTGATCCTTGGGTCCAGAGAGACGCGGATCAGCGTGATTTCTAAAAGTTTTTGGTTAGATGCACACTCCTCAGCAGCACAAGTTCGGATTTAAGGCCTGGATTCCGACGATCGGACTGGCCTTTGCCGCTTTCGTATTTAACACTTCTGAATTTTTACCGGTCGGCTTATTGCCGAACATTGCAGAATCGATTCATGAGTCCGTCTCAAAAACCGGCCTCATCATTACGGTTTACGCCTGGGTCGTATCCCTGTTGTCGCTTCCGCTGACAATATTGACAGCAAAGCTGGAGCGACGCCGGCTGCTGCTTTGGCTCATTGTGATTTTTGCCCTGAGTCATTTTGTGGTTTTGTGGGCCGATACGTTTGAAAAACTCATGGGCGCACGAGTCTGCGTCGCGGTAACGCATTCCATTTTTTGGTCCATCATGACGCCGCTGGCAGCAAGGGTGGCGCCTTTCGGAAAGCAGGCTTTCGGCTTGGCGGCGGTGATGGGAGGCTCGATTGTCGCAACGGTGCTGGGCGTTCCGATCGGAACCCATCTCGGACAGCAAGTCGGCTGGCAGGGATCCTTCTTCATCGTGGGTATGGCAGCGGTATTGGTCTGGGTCATTATTTTTTTCTCGCTGCCTGTCTGTACCAGCAATCGAGCCGGTTCTTTAAAGAGTCTTCCGTCCTTGTTTAAGCGCCCGGCGCTTGTGCAGCTATACCTACTGACCATGGTCGTGATTTTGGGGCAGTTCACGGTGTATTCCTACATCACGCCGATCCTGATGAATGTCGGTCACCTGTCCGAGAATGCCACGGTCTGGTTCCTGTTTATTTTCGGTATTGCCGGCATTATCGGAACGGTCATTAGTTCCAGAACAGTGGATAAGCACCGCTCAGGCACGCTGGTGATTCCGATGCTGATCATGACGGTCTGTGTCGGACTGCTGACGGTTACCTCATCGCATTTCGGCGCCCTCGTCATCCTCGGTACCTTCTGGGGTGCTTCGATGACGGCGATTTCGATGGCATTTCAAACACTGCTGCTGGATACGGCGCGAGATGCCGCCGACGTGGCGACATCCATGTTCTCCGGCATTTTCAATATCGGTATCGGAGGCGGAGCCTTTATCGGAAGCCGAGTGTCTGCTGAGTTCGGTTTCGCCACAGTTCCCTATGTTGCCTGTGCACTTATCGGTGTCTGTGTGCTGGCCTGTGCGGCGATTTGGCTGAAGCGAGGCTCGGCGATCTTGCCGACTCGCTAAGATGAATATACGAATACCGCACAAATGAAAACGGCCCTCCGTCGGAGGGCCGTGAATCAAAAGAGATTCAGATTATTCCTTCTTGTGTTCGTTGCGCAGACGGATGTGAAGCTCTCTCAGCTGTTTTTCATCAACAGGAGAAGGAGCCTGTGTCAGCAAGCACTGTGCACGCTGTGTCTTCGGGAAGGCAATCACGTCACGGATGGAATCGGCACCGCACATCATGGTGACGATACGGTCAAGACCGAAGGCTAAGCCACCGTGGGGAGGTGCACCGTACTGCAGAACGTCAAGCAGGAAGCCGAACTTGGCACGGGCTTCTTCCGGACCGATCTTGAGAGCGTTGAATACCTTGCTCTGAACATCAGCCTTGTGGATACGGATGGAGCCGCCGCCGATTTCCCAGCCGTTGAGCACCATGTCGTAGGCTTTGGCGAAGCAGTTTTCCGGATCGGTAACGAGTTTGTCTTCGTCGCCGTCTTTCGGGCTGGTGAACGGGTGATGGCAGGCAACCCAGCGTTCTTCTTCCTCGTCGTACTCGAACATCGGGAAGTCGATGACCCACAGAGGTCTCCATCCTTCTTCAAACAGACCGTGAGATTTGCCGAATTCGGAATGACCGACTTTCAGACGCAGAGCGCCGAGGGAGTCGAAAACGATCTTCTTGCGGTCGGCGCCAAAGAAAATGACGTCGCCGTCCTGAGCACCGGTTCTTTCGATGATGGCCTTGAGGACATCGTCGGAAAGGTTCTTAACGATCGGGCTCTGGAGACCTTCTCTTCCGGCCTTGATGTCATTAACTTTGATGTAGGCCAGCCCCTTGGCACCGTAAATCTTAACGAATTCGGTGTAGCCGTCGATTTCGCTGCGGGGCATGGAAGCGCCGTGAGGAACGCGGAGAGCCATGACGCGGCCGTCGTTGAGTTCGGTAGCGGATCTGAAGACCTTAAAGTCAACGTTGCTCATCAGCTCGGTGAGATCTGTGAGTTTGAGCTTGACGCGAAGGTCGGGCTTGTCGGAACCGTAGTTGTTCATTGCATCCGTCCACAGCATGATCGGGAACGGATTGGGCAGGTCGACATTGATGGCTTCTTTGAAGACGGCGCGGATCAACTCTTCCATCAGGGCGCGGATTTCAACTTCGTTCAGGAAGCTGGTTTCAATATCCACCTGAGTGAATTCAGGCTGACGGTCAGCACGAAGGTCTTCGTCACGGAAGCATTTAACGATCTGGTAGTAGCGGTCAAAGCCTGCGCACATCAGCATCTGTTTGAAGAGCTGAGGAGACTGCGGCAGAGCATAGAAGTGGCCGTCGTGAATACGAGAGGGAACCAGATAGTCGCGGGCGCCTTCCGGAGTGCTCTTAGTGAGCATCGGAGTTTCGATGTCGATGAAGCCGTGCTTGTCAAGGAAACGGCGGAAAGCCATTGCAGCTTTGTAGCGGAGCTTCATATTGCGCTGCATCGGCAGACGACGAAGGTCGAGCACACGATAAGTCAGACGTGTGGTTTCGGAGAGATTTTCGTCATCAAGCAGGAAGGGGGGAGGTGCGGAAGGATTCAGGATCTTGAGTTCCTGAGCCAGCACTTCAACGCCGCCGGAGATGAGGTTTTCGTTGCGAGTGCCTTCCGGACGAGCACGAACCAGGCCTTTAACCTCCACAACGAATTCGTTACGGACTTTATCGGCAGTTTCGAAGACGTCGGGACGATCCGGGTCGCAGACGATTTGGACCAGGCCTTCACGATCGCGCAAATCGATGAAAATAACACCGCCGTGGTCGCGGCGGCGATGGGCCCAGCCGTAGAGGGTGACAGTTTGACCGAGGAATTTCTCGTCAATCAAACCTGCATATTCAGTACGCATTAAAAACTCCGCAAAAGCGAGCACTTTTCGTGCTCTATCAATAAATTCCCGTTCATTCTAAACAATGGGTACCCAAAATGACAATTCAGTTGTATGTCTTTCGGATTCGGGAGTAAGGCAAATCACTTATCTTTTTTAGCAGGGCAATTTTCATTGCAGTGGGAGGCAGGCAGGGCTGCAGAAGATCCGCCCTTAAAGTCTGTAGCATACCAACCTTTTCCCTTGAGCTCGAAGCCGGGTGCCGAAAGCTGCTTAACCATCGTTTCCATGTTGCATTTCGGACAATGGGTAATAGGAGCATCGGAGTATTTCTGCAGAACATCTTTTGTGTAGCCGCAGTTAGAGCACTTGTAAGAGTAGATAGGCATTTCGCTTAAATAATAGAAGCTAAAAAATTTAAAAAACACGGCAAGGAAGGAGGCTTTCGCCAAGTCTTTGTCCGTGCTGCATAAGCTAGACAATTATAGAGCGGCGGGTTTTCTTCCTCACTAACCTTGAGAAGAGATTGAGGACGGCGCCGCGGAAATAAGAAAAGGCCCGCAAAACGCGGGCCGAAAAGACTTATTCAGTCAGGACGGGATTATTCGTCTTCATCCTTCCTGTGATAGTTGGAGGCCAACTCAACCTGGCGCTGCATCGGAACAGGAGCGTATCCGGCCAGTTCCATAGAGTAGCTGCCGGCACCCTGAGTGATGGCATTCAGACGAGCGGCATAACCGTCGAGCTCGGACAGAGGCACCGTGCCGGAGATGATCATCATGCCGCCGGCCATGTTGGCGGTACCGGTTACCTGACCTCTGCGGCTGGCGAGGTCGCCCGTGATGTCACCCATGGCGCTGTCCGGAGCAACAATCTCAACGTCAACGATCGGTTCAAGGATCGTCGGTTTTGCTTTGGACAGAGCGTCAAGCATGGCTTTTCTGCCGGCAGAGACGAAAGCAACTTCCTTGGAGTCAACTGGATGGCTCTTACCGTCATAGACGACAACGCGAACGTCGTGGATCGGATAACCGGCAACATAGCCTGTATCCAAAGCGTCACGGACGCCTTTTTCTACAGCCGGGATGAAGTTGTACGGAATTGCGCCGCCTTTGACTTCGTCAACGAATTCGAAACCGGCCCCGCGTTCACGCGGTTCAATGCGAAGATAGACTTCACCGAACTGGCCGGCGCCGCCGGTCTGTTTCTTGTGGCGGGCGTGGCCTTCAGCACCCTGAGCAATGGTTTCACGGTACGGGATGCGAGGTGTACGAGTGTTGACTTCAAGCTTGAACTGCGCAGCCATTCTTTCGAGAACGCTTCTTAAGTGTTGAGCGCTCAGACCGCGAAGAACGGTTTCGTTCAATGTGGTGTCGTGTTCGAGTTCGAGTGTCGGGTCTTCGGACAGGAGCTTATGCAGAATGTCGGAGAGACGGCCTTCATCGCCGCGGCGAGCCGGAGAAATTGCTAAGCCGAACATGGGTTTCGGGAAGCTCAGCGGTTTCATCTTGATGTTGTCGTGCTCGTGAGAAGCATGAATCACGCTGTCGAACACGAGTTCGTCGACTTTGGCGATAACACCGATATCGCCCGGCACCAGTTCGCGAACTTCAGTGGTCTCTTTGCCCTGAAGAATCATCGGGTGAGAAACTTTGATCGGCTTCTTGTTGTCGTTAACAAACAGCTGATCGTCACGGCGCAGGGTACCCTGATGGATACGGAACACACCGACCTTGCCGACGTACGGGTCATTAACTACTTTGAAGACGTGAGCAACCAGCGGGAGCTCAGGATCGGACTTAAGTTCAACGTCATTTCCGTTTTCATCGGTGAAGAGCGGAGCATTGGCTTCGGACGGATTCGGGAGGTGGCGGACCATCACGTTGATGAGGTCGTCGACACCAGCGCCGGTCTTGCCGGAGACGAAGCAGATCGGGATGATGTGGCCTTCGCGGAGTGCTTGTGTCAGCGGAGCGTGTAGTGTGCTCGGATCAGCTTCACCTTCTTCAAGGTATTTTTCCATAGCGGCGTCGTCGACTTCCACGACCTGTTCGATAAAAGCGCGATGGACTTCGGGTACGCTCATGAAGTCGGCTTCACCTTCGTCTTTGGAGAAGCAGTCGATTACACGGGCGCCGTTGTTGGCGGGCAGGTTAATCGGCATGACTTCCTGGCCGAAGGCTTCTCTGAGCTCTTCAACCAGACGCGGCAAATCTAAGTGTTCTGCGTCAATCTTGTTGACGATGATCATGCGGTTGAGATTGCGTTCCTTGGCCCAATCCATCATGCGGCGGGTCATGAGCTGAATGCCGGCGGTGGCGTCCACCACAATGGCGGCTGTTTTAACAGCGTCGAGAGCACCCAAGGCCTGACCGACGAAATCTGGGTATCCCGGAGTGTCGATCATGTGCACACGAACTTCCTGTCCGTTTTCGTTGTCTGCTTCGAAGTGCGTACAGGCTGCACGCAGAGAGTGCTGAACCGCTTTTTCGAGCGGGTCGGAGTCGCAGACGGTTGTGCCGCGTTCGACAGAACCGCATGTAATGATCATGCCTGCTTTGGCAAGAATTCCTTCCGCCAAGGTGGTTTTTCCGCTACCGCCATGGCCGACCAAGGCAACTGTTCTGAGATTTTCGGTTGAGAAAATAGGCATGATGCTTTTTCCTTTCTTATGAAATTAATTGACGTATCCTTTGATTGTGAAACAATCAATCGTCTTTGTCGAGAATAATTTGACAAATGACCGATTTTTGCCGAGAGGCGACTTTAACAAAGATGGGAGAAAGCGGAGAAATGTCTGAGAAAAAACAATCCTACTGCGCCGGCTGTTCAGAGGCGGAATTAAAACTCTTTGAGCCGGCAATCAAGAAATTAATCTCCTTGGCTAACGAAGAAATTCTCCCCCGTTTCCTGGCAGGCACGGAAGTGTTCGACAAGAAAGATCACACGCCGGTGACTGCTGCCGACCGAGGCGCCGAAAAGGTTATGCGTGAATGGATTGAGGCGCATTTTCCTACGCACGGCATCTTCGGAGAAGAATTCGGGATCAAAGAAGCCTCGGGCGACAGTTTTCCGCGCTACCGCTGGATTTTGGATCCGATCGACGGCACTCGCGCGTTTATCCATAATGCCTTCCATTTCGGTACGCTGATTGCCGTGGAGCGAGATGACGGCAACGGATTTCAGCCAATGCTCGGCGTGATTTCACATCCCCACGTCGGCGTTTGGCTCATCGGAGATGGGGAGCGGGCGATTTTGCACGGTCCGGACAGCAAGGTTCGTCAAGTGCACTGCAAAGAAACCAAAAATCTTGCAGATGCGACGCTTGTCGTGACGTCTCACTGGACGACTCCGGAGCAGAAGGGCGGAAAAGAGATGCAGTCTCTCATTGACGAAGTTAAGCTCTACCGCACATGGGGCGACTGTTTTGGCTATTTCTCGGTAGCAACAGGCGGTGCGGATATCATGATTGACCCGGATTTGAACTACTGGGATGTCGCAGCACTAGTACCTGTCATCGAAGGCAGCGGGGCCAGACTCGTGAGCATGAAAGGCGGCAATCCTCTTAAAGATTTATCGGCAGTCGCGACCAATGAATATCTGCTTCCTGAAGTTCTTCGTAAGCTCGCTAACTAATGCTTGCTAAATTATTTGAAGTTGTTGCACTTGTTCTCAAAAGACACAATTAATTTCAAACCTTAAATAATTGAAAAGGGAAAACTTTTGGGTTTTTGAGAAACTTGAGGATGAGACAATTTATATAAGAAGTCCCTATGAGAAACAGTACCGGTCTTATCCTCTCGCTCTTATTTGGGGCCTTGAGCGGCTGTGTATCCATCCCTCAATTCCAAATAACCGAACAGGATAAAAAAGTAATTCCCGACCAGTGGAGCGGCAGTCCCGCCCTCAAAGCAACGAAGGCTGCCGACCTCTCCGAATGGTGGTCAACTTGGAGCGATCCGGAAATCGCTCGCTTGGTTGCGGCCTCACAGGCGGCTAATACGGATGTTCGATCCGCACAGGAAAATCTTCGTTACGCGCAAGCTTCGATGACGGTAGCCAATGCCGGTCTGTTCCCGACACTTGACGGCAACTACCGAGCCAGCCGCAGCCACTCTCTCGGCCACGGCTCCAATGCCTTTTCCATCGGTCTGAACGTTAGCTGGACAATCGATGCCGGCGGTCGTTTTGCGGCCTCAGAAGCAGCGTTCTCCGACTACTTGTCTTCTCAAGCGAGTTTGGGAGATGTTCAGACTCGAATCGCAGCTGAAGTGGCCCGCGCCTATGTCAATATGCGGCTCGCTCAGAAGCGGCTGGACGTAGCTCAGGAAAACGCCAAAACTCAGCAGGAAGCACTGGATATCGCCAATTGGCGTTATTTATCCGGACTTGTTCCTTCGACCGATGTCGATCAGGCGCGCACTTCCTTCGAGCAGACTCGTGCTTCGATTCCCGTGTATCGAGCTCAGGTCATGCAGTACCGCAATTTAATCGCTCGCCTAATCGGAACCACGCCCGAGGCAGTTAACCCGACTTCGACGGCTCCGATTCCCCAGCCGCCGCGTAATTTAGCGCTCAATATTCCGGGCGAGACGCTTCGCAATCGTCCGGCGGTGCGTATGGCAGAAGCAAAAGTGATGAGCGCTCTGGCGCGTTACGCACAGGCTAAGTCGGCGCTATTCCCGAGTCTTTCGATCGGCGGCTCTTTCGGACTCTCGGGATCGATCATGGGCCAGCTCGGTGAATGGGGCACTCATAATTCGAATGGTTTTGGCTCACTGACGCTGCCGATCTTTAACGCCGGATCTCTCATGGCGCAGGTTGAGCAGCGCGATGCTCAGGCAGCTCAAGCCAAAATTGACTATGAAGCGAGTCTGCTCACGGGCGTTCAGGATGTAGAAGACGCGCTCAACAAAGTGTGGTCTCAGGAAACCCGTAAAAAATCATTGGTCGTTGCCGACGAGTCGGCACGAAACGCTGCGACAGCCGCACGGCAGAATTACAGTGCCGGCCTTCAGGACTTCACCGTCGTGCTGACGACCCAAAGAACGCTTTTGACTGTTCAGGAATCCCTTGCGAGTGTGGAGGCTGAAATTGCACAAGGCTACATTGACCTTTACACCGCGTTAGGCGGAGGGTGGACGGTTCCTCAGGAGTTTAAAAATAATGACAGATAAAACAAATACAACCAAAGCGCAGAAAACGGATATTGAAGGGCTGTTGGGCGCCGATAAAGTTAAGCCGCTCTATGAGCGAGGTAGCTTCTGGCTTGTTCTTCTGATTCTCTTAGGCATCCTCTTTGCCGTTTACTACTTTTTCTTCAGAGGCAGTCAGGGACAAGTCGGTTTTGTCACTCAGCCTCTGACCAAAGGGAATCTGACGGTTGAGGTCTCCGCCAACGGAACGATCAATCCCATTCGAACCGTGTCGCTAGGCAGCGAACTGTCCGGTATCGTTCGAAAGGTTAATGTCGACGTGAATGATCAAGTCAAAAAAGGCGAAGTTTTGATTGAGCTCGACGACACCAAACTGAAAGCTTCGGTAGAGCGAGCCAAAGCGAGCCTGGATCTTTCTAAGGCCACATTGGCAGAGTCCTTGGCAACGTTGAAAGAAGCCAAGGCCAAACTGTCGAGACTTCAGGAAGTCAGACGTCTTTCCGGCGGCAAGAGCCCGAGTAAGACCGAAATTGATGCTCAGGAGGCTTTGGTTGCCAAAGCTCAGGCTTCCGTTCAAAGCGCCCAAGCAAAAATCACGGACAGTGAGCAGGCGCTGAAGTCGGCAGAAAGCGACTTATCCAAGACCCATATCAGTTCCCCGATTGACGGCGTTGTTTTAGCTCGCTCCGTTGAGCCGGGCTACGCGGTTGCCGCGTCGCTTCAAGCCGTAGAACTTTTAAAGCTTGCGACCGATCTTAAAGATCTCGAGCTGCAGGTGAACGTTGATGAAGCTGACGTCGGAGCGGTGAAACCGGGCCAGAAGGCCAGCTTTACAGTAAGCGCCTATCCGGATCGAAACTTCCCGGCCGAGCTGAAAAAAGTTGCTTTCGGATCAACAAAGACGGATAACGTGGTGACTTACGTTACTTACTTGGATGTCAAGAATCCGGACCTTCTGCTGCGCCCGGGCATGACAGCGACCGCAACGATTCGTACCGTCGCATTAAAGGATGCACTGCTGGTACCTAATACTGCTTTGAGATTCAGACCCACTGTTTCTTCGGAATCTAAGGCGCCGGCAATGAACGTTTTCGGACCGCCGATGAGACGAAGTGTGCGCAAGAGCGCCGGTTCTGTGACGAGCCCCAACGCTTCGCAGAAGAAGGCGGAAGTCTATGTAGAGGAAGACGGCCACGCCGTTCCGGTTCCGCTGGTTGTCGGCTTTACGGACGGCAAGATGACCCAAGTGCTCGAAGGCAAGCTTTCGGCCGGTGATAAGGTTATCGTTGACCAAAGACGCGGAGCGAAATAATGAGTTCCGGAGAAAAGCCGCTTGTCCAGTTAATCGGCATCGGCAAGCGCTACGGGACCGGGCCGACTGCATTTGATGCGCTCCATCACGTGGACTTGAGCATCAATGCCGGAGAGTTCGTTGCGATTATGGGTCCGAGCGGTTCAGGAAAATCGACAACGATGAACATCATTGGTGCCTTGGATACGCCGACACGCGGACAGTATTTATTCAACGGTTTTCACGTCGAACACTTTACGCGTGATCAGCGAGCGCTCTTACGCCGTCAGTATCTAGGTTTCGTTTTTCAGGGGTTTAATCTGCTGCCCCGCACCAGTGCGATCGAAAACGTTGAGCTTCCTTTGCTTTACCGCGGAGAACCAGCCAAAGTACGTCATGAAATGGCGCTGGAAGCTTTGGATAAAGTCGGCCTGACGCAGTGGAAAGACCACACGCCTGCCGAGCTTTCCGGCGGTCAGCAGCAGCGTGTTGCCATTGCGCGCGCCATCGTGACGCACCCGAAACTGCTCCTTGCAGATGAGCCAACGGGAAGTTTGGATTCGCATCGAAGCGTTGAAATCATGAAGCTTCTCCAAAAACTCAACGATGAAGAAGGCATTACGGTTGTATTGGTGACACATGAGCCTGACATGGCCAAATACGCGAAACGTATCGTTCACTTCGTGGACGGTACCGTAGCTTCGGATCAGGAGAACAAACCATGTTAGGCAACGCTCTTCTTCTTGCGCTCAGACAAATATTCCGAAATCCGATGCGGTCGATTCTGACCGTGCTTGGTATTGTGATAGGCGTGGCGGCAGTGATTACGATGGTCACCGTCGGAAACGGCGCGACTCAGCAGGTGCGTGATCAGATTGCCTCATTGGGATCGGACTCGCTGATGATTCGTCCCGGCCAAAGGTTGGGTCCGGGGCAGTCTGTCGGTGCGCCGTCTTTCAAAGAATCGGATGCGGAAGCCTTGGCGACACAAATCGCCGGTATCAAAGCGGTAGCGCCTTCGCGCACATCCACTCAAGTCGTCGTGGCAAACGGTAAGAACTGGTCGACCTCCGTGATCGGAACGACCAACGACTATTTTTCCATCAATAATCTGACGATTCAGGAAGGCAGAAATTTTGAGCAGTCTGAGCTTAGGGCCGGAAGTGCGGTCTGTGTCATCGGACAGACGGTTAAAAAAGAGCTCTTTGAAAACCACGATGCTTTGGGCAAACTGCTACGCGTCAAAGGCTTCTCCTGCCAAATCATCGGCGAGCTTGAACAAAAAGGCCAGTCCGGCATGGGAATGGACAAAGACGATGTTGTCATTATTCCTTTGAACACTTTCCAGCGCCGCATCAGCGGAAATGTTCGCATTCCTCTGATTACCGTGGCGGTGGAACCCGGCAGTGATATTGAACGCGTCAAAGAGAGTTCTCGGCTTCTTCTGCGAGAAAGACGCTCTTTGTCGAGTTCTGAGATGGACAACTTCAATATTCTTGATACCTCGGAGCTGATTGAAACGATTTCCAAAACTACGCAGGTGCTGACGATGCTTCTCGGTGCCGTGGCAGCGGTCAGTCTTTTGGTCGGTGGCATCGGCATTATGAACATCATGCTGGTAAGTGTGACGGAGCGCACAAAAGAAATCGGTGTGCGTTTGGCGATCGGCGCGACCGAGCGGGAAGTGCTGCTTCAGTTCCTTGTGGAATCCATCATGCTCGCCTGCTTCGGAGGCCTGCTCGGAGTTATCTTGGCTTTCGGCGCTTCTGTTTTGCTGACGCACTTCATGGGCGTGCCTTTTATTTTCAGTCCCGGCATCAACGTGCTGGCATTCTGCTTTGCCGCGTTTATCGGAATTATTTTCGGTTACTTTCCGGCCCGTAGAGCGGCTCAGCTCGATCCGATCGAGGCCGTTCGCCACGAATAGCTGTTCTCCGGACAAAGAGAAAGCCGCCCGCGGGCGGCTTAACCATATGTGGTCTTGTTAGAACGGAATTTCGTCTGCTTCAAAATCATCCGTCGGCGCGGCCGAAGGAACCGGAGCTGCCGGCTGAGCAGGCGCTGCAGGAC
>ERZ780137.1557-NODE-1557-length-12785-cov-32.633857_pt1 | contig 12785 bp, 9 predicted proteins | sample MGYA00511020_ERZ780137 | MGnify/ENA primary metagenome ERZ780137 (study PRJEB29588, sample SAMEA2157917) | human gut metagenome | biome: human gut; feature: human-associated habitat; material: faeces | place: Denmark | collected 2008/2010 ... | reverse complement strand
CCTGCCGCCAGGACCACATCCGCCACCGGGGCTTCACGGACATAGGATATCATTTCTATATCACCCGCGACGGAGAGATTCACCGCGGACGCCCCTTGGAAAAGGTGGGAGCGCATTGCAGGAACCACAACCGGCATTCTATCGGCATCTGCTATGAGGGCGGACTCTTGGCGGACTGCACACCTGCCGATACGCGTACTCTAATGCAGAAAGGGAGTCTGCTGGCATTGCTGCGCGAGCTGCGCCTCCTGTTCCCCAAAGCATTGATAGTGGGGCATCATGACCTGAATCCCGTGAAGCCGTGCCCTTGTTTTGATGCTGTGAAGGAGTACCGCTTTTAAGGATGCTTTTCTCCAAAGATAGGATTTCCAATGAGAACCGTTTGTTTTCAAAGAGGTTTTTTCAAAGATAGCGTATCCAAGGATAATTTCTCCAAAGATAGCGTTCCTTTCCTCCGCTTTGATTTCCTGCTTCTCCATTCAACTAATCTTTCCATTTAACAATAATAAAAATGAACCATCTGATAAACCAACTCATGACCGTGGACAAAGCCTTCTACCGTCATTATCTGGAAATGCTGCTCACCCTGAACCGCATCCATGCCCTCACCCCCTGGCAGATGTCCATGCTGCTGTGGAGAGCCAAGATTTTCCATATACAGGTGCTCTACCCCGAACTGCTGCGCATCAGCCTGTGCACGGAGCAGGAAAAGGACGAGATACGCTTTATGAAGGGATGGAAACTGAAAGAGCTGGAGAAAATAATGCCTGCATGGCAGCGACGGCAGTGCGAGGAGATCAGAAGGGAACGGTGGAGAGGCTTTTAGTGGTCAGTGTATATCCGGAACGCAATGCCACGCAAAATGCTCTTGTTTACGAGCATTTTGCGTGGCATTGACGTATGTCCTTAATATCTTCAATAGTTAACCTACTATCCATTTCTCTATATTACGACTTTTCTTGCTGAAGTTCACCCCTACCTTAAACAATTTGCGCCCGTCCGTCTCGAAAGGTCGGGCATACTGTTTTTCATTGATCTGTCGCAAGGCTTCCTCCGCTGTACCGTTTAACTTGAATTCCATTACGTAAATAAATCTGTCTGTCTGCAGAACCAAATCCACGCGCCCCTCACTGGTATGATATTCCACCTTTACATAAAATCCTACCAACTTGAACACAATGAAAAGTACATTCTGATAGTGTAACTCCAAGTCGCGTATCATCTCGTAGGGCGTATCAGCAAAGAAGCTCTGAAGGCGGCGGAAAAAGGAATCATAGTCACCACTTTCCACTTCACGGGTAAATTTCAGGATTTCGAAAGGAGACTCCACTTTGGTAACCGTTGTATAATAAGGCAGCAAAAAACGCATGAATCCTTCCTCTACCTCCCGGTTAGGAAAGCCTAGATAATAGATACCGAAACGCTCATCATATCCCTTGATCGTAAGATACCCGCTCTGATAAATCACCGGAATAGGATTCGTGGACTCGGAATCAATACTATTCAGCACCTGGATATCCGTTTCCTCGTGCGCCATCCGTTCCAAGTCATAATGATGTTTTTGCAGCAACCTCACCAGATAAGTCGGCGTACCGGTCTCAAACCAGTAGTTTCCGAACTCCTTCCGTTTGAAGGCATTAAGCAGGCTGAAAGGATTGTAAATACCGATGGAATTATGTGTAAAATGATAACCGTCATAACACTCTTTCAGTTCGGCACAGATTTCATCGTATGTCCTCCCCCGTTTTTCAGCAAATTCATGAAGTTCCGGCTCCAGCCAGGTTTGAATTTCCTTGTCACTGACCCCACAGATATCAATAAACTCATTCCACATGGAAATATCGTCCAAGTTGTTCAAATCGCTGAACACACTGACCTTGCCAAACTTGGTAACCCCCGTCAGCAAAGCGAACTTGATGCAACCGTCCATTGTCTTCAACACTCCATAGAAGGGTTTCAGTATGCTCCGATATACTCTCTGAAGCTCCTCATTGCCGATGGCTTGCAGCATGGGCTTGTCATATTCGTCTACCAGAATGGCAACCCTCTGCCCCGTCTGCTCGTAAGCACGTTTTATCACGCCTTTGAAACGGAGGGCGAGGGATGTCTCGGAAGGAGCGGAACCGTAGACAGCTTCCCAGTTGGTCAGAAAATCATTCAGCATATCGCTCAAATCCTCCGCTGTCTCATATTTTGAGATATTCAGATCGATATGCAGGACGGGACGTACTGTCCAGTCTTTCTCCAGTCCGGCTATGGCCAGTCCTTCAAACAATTCTCTCTTGCCTTGGAAATAGGCTTCCAGAGTAGAGACCAGCAGACTTTTCCCGAAACGGCGCGGACGACTGAGGAAGTAATAACTGCCGGTCTTTACCATTTTGTAGATCAAGGCCGTCTTGTCAATATAGAAATAGCCTTCCTTGCGGAGTTTCTCGAAATTCTGGATACCGATGGGATATATCTTATCACTCATAAACTATTGTTCTTTATAGGATAACACACAAAGGTACTTAATTTATTCTTAATTCCAAGTTTTTTCAAAACAAGGAAGAATACGCATACAAAAGAGGCGCACCTTCATGGGTACGCCTCTCTATCCTGTTCCTGTATTGTCTGATACAGGCTATTTCACTTAGTTAAAGATATAACGGACACTGAACTGTATGGAATACGTAGAATTGAAACTGTTCAGATTGGAATACGTATCAGTCAGTTTCTTTCCTCCGTTCTTCTGGAACTGGTAAGCACCACTCTTATAACTCAACAAGGAAGTATTGTTCACCGTCTTATAAATTCCCCAGTCGCTGTTCAGCAAGTTCAGGAAGTTCTTGATATCCACTCCGAACTGCAAGGTATTGCGCTTGCCCCCTACATTGAGGAAGAAATCCTGATTGAACTTCAAATCCAGCTGATGATGCCAGGGCATGATGGCTCCTCCGCGTTCGGCATACTTGCCTTTACGGCCTTTCAGGTAACTGTCCTCATTAATGTAAGCCCAGAAATCATCGCGCTGCTCCTTGGCGGAATAAGTCACCTCACCCGTCTTGCTGTCAGTATAATCGGCGAAGTTCCACTTATCCAGCGCCTCACGGGATGCCGGAATGTACAGCAAGTTGTTTGAGCCGTAATCGCCTACAATGTTCCCGGTGAATGTATAGGAATAACGGGCGGCGGAATATCCCCCGGCATAGCCCATGTTCATACCCTCATAAATCAAAGACAAGGAGGAAGCGAAATTCTTGGCGTATTTAATACGGTAAGCCGCGGAAGCCAGCACACGGTTGGGCGATACATACGTACCATAGCCGGTCTCCGTGTCATTGTTTCCGTTGACAGAGTAACGGTTGTTGTAATAAGCCGAGTTCACCTGGTCGCCGATGCCGTCGCCATACGACTTGGCATAAGAACGGGTGTAGGAAGCGGAAAGATGCAGGCCGAAATCAAATGTCTTGGCCAGTGAGGCGGTGAGTGAGTAATAATAAGCGCTGTTTCCCGCATTGGTGATATAATAAGCGTCCGTCTTGTTCGAATTGGAGTACTCAAACATTCTGCGGACATCACCCGGAGCTATCTCCTGCTCTCCTTTAAACTTACGTCCCAGGTTGGTCACAGTAGCCGGATTGAACTCTTTGCTGAAAATACCTTCCAACGTAAAGTCAATATCTCCGGGAAGTTTTGCATCCAAAGCCAGTGAAGACTTCCAGGTGGCGTTCATCTTCAGGTCGCGGTCAATGATGGTGGCTCCGGAAGGTGCGGCGGGATCAGTAGCTGCCGGAAGGTTCAGGTTAGGATCTTTCAACATATCGGCCACGCTGGTGTGGAAGCCCGGCTGTCCGTACTTGGCATCCTTCTGCTCGTTATAATAATAAGTGCTTTGTCCGCAATTGGCATTACCTACTGCCGAAACCAGCCATACGAACGGCAGACGGCCGATGAAGTAACCGCTACCGCCGCGCAATACATACTTACGCTCGCCTGTAAGGTCCCAGTTGAAACCGATACGGGGGGAGGCGGTCAGCTGGTAGGATGAAGGCAGCTGGTCTGTGGCGTAATGATATCCGTCAAAGTCAATCTGTGCGAAATTTTTGTTATAGTTGTTCTTCAGCTCCGGATAAATGGGCAGTTCGAAACGCACCCCGGCAGTCAGTCTGAAGTTGTCCGTGATATTCATCTGGTCCTGCAGATAGAAAGAAAGCTGCTGGTACTTCATGTTCGCCAGGAACTGGGAACCGTCCCCGGTGTTGGAATACGTGATACCGAAGGCAGCCGGAGCTCTGTTGTTCACAAAATCATCCCAGGAGGAATAGACATAATAACCGCTTCCCGCCTGCATGAATCCGTTCACTGCCTTATTGGACTCAAACTGGATACCGCCCATAAAGTTATGGATACCGCTGGAGAAATTGAACTCATCGGTAATGACAAAAGTCTTCACCTGGCGCAAGTTCCCTTCTGTAAAGGGGTCCGGACCGAATGAGGTGTACAGCGAGCCTTGGTCAAGGATGTCCACCGTAGGGAATGTTCCCCCTTCGTATGTACGCGGTTCGTTCTGATAAGAATAAGTGAAACGCAGGGCGTTATTGATAGCCCCCCACTTTGAGTTCCATTCGGAAGCGATGGAGGTGAAGTTCTGTTCCTGCATATAGCGTGAGCTTTCAAAGTACAGACCGGTGTTTGATGTACGTCCCGAACTGCTCTTGCCCGCGCTGCCGTCTACTCCGCCCGGATAAATGATTGAATCTTTAAACGGGGTGGTGGAAGAGGAAGGGTTGGCAGAATACTTGGAATGGGTATGGGTGAAACGGAAATTAATCTTATTGTTGTTGTTGATGTTCCAGTCCAGACGGCCCATGATCTTGTAAGAAGGGGTTTCCAGAGAATATCCCTGATAACGTCCCGGATTGTAGTTGTATTTTTCTGACAGGTATTGGCTGATGTTGTTCATCCCTACGAAGGTACGGTCGCCTACCGTTGTGGTGTTCTCGAACGGACGGTGCACAATGCCGTTGGTGCTCCATTCGTCATTGGCGCCGCTACGCGCTATGCCCGACGGGCCTGCCTGCACATTATCCTGATATTCGCCGTTCACGAAGAAGAACAACTTGTTTTTAATGATCGCACCTCCCAGAGAAGCTCCGTAGGTGGTGCTGTGGTCACGGTTGCGGGTCAGTTCATAGTCCTCTACCTTGTTTCCGGTGAGGTGGGTATTGGAAGTGTACATATAGGCTGTACCTTTGAACTCATTCGTACCACTCTTTGTCACGGCGTTGATGGCACCTCCTGTAAATCCGCTCTGACGGACATCAAAGGGGGTGGTGGAAACGGAAATCTGTTCCAAAGCATCCAGAGAGATAGGCGAACCGCCTGCCGGCAAGTTCGAGCCGATACCGAAGGCATTGTTGAAAGCGGCTCCGTCCACAGTGACATAAGACTGGCGGTAGTTACCTCCACCCACTGAGAAACCGCTACCGATATTGGCTCCCTGAGGGGTCAGACGCATGATATCGTTCATACTGCGGCTCACTGTAGGCACTTCCGACATTCTGGCCGCATCGACATTGGTTACCGCTCCGGCGCGGTCTGATTTCATGTTGCTGCTTTTGGAAGCGGTAATCACCACTTCATCCAATAATTCGGTAGATTCCTTCAAGTTCGCATCCAATACGTAATTCTCTCCCAACTGGAGGTTGATGCTCTTGTAAACCACTGATTGATAACCTACATAAGAAACTTCTACTTTGTAAGGGCCGCCGGCACGCATGCCCTGGATGGAATAACGGCCGTCCACATTGGTAATGGCCCCATAATGGGTGCCGGACGGTTCGTGAATAGCCTGAATCGTTGCGCCGATAATGGCTTCATTGCTTTGATCAACCACCTTACCACTCATTGACGAAGTGGTGACCTGGGCGTTAACAGCAGCAGCGATTACCAACATAACCACCGCAAAAAAAGATCGCATTCTTTTTACCATAAACTTTTTAATTAATTAATATTATAATTAATGTCTTAAAAGACGTTGCAAAGATAGCTAATAGAAACGATATACAAGCTACAAATCGGTTACAATTTACAGTGACTGGTCTGGTTTCTTCCGCTATCCGCGCCCCAGAGAGAGTACACAACCCAAGAGGGTTCAAAACTTAATTCTAGCCAAGAAAGAGGTTTTGATTTGAAACTTGAACCTCCTTAAAGGCAAAAAAAAGAGTCGTATCATTACTCAAAACGGAGCTTGATACGACTCTTTCAGGTCTTGTAATTACAATCTGTTACTTTTCGGAATGGTCATTTTAGTTTGGACCTTATCAGAACAGGGAAGCCCCCATCAGTCTTCCATCAGCTTGCGGTAGCGCACCCGTTTCGGCTCCTCATTGCCCAGACGCTTCATCTTGTTCTCTTCGTATTCCGAATAAGATCCTTCAAAGAAGAATACCTCGCTGTTTCCTTCGAAAGCCAGGATATGGGTACAGATACGGTCCAGGAACCAACGGTCGTGGCTGATCACCACCGCACAACCTGCAAAATCGTCCAGACCTTCCTCCAGCGCGCGCAGCGTGTTCACGTCAATATCATTGGTAGGCTCGTCCAGCAGCAGCACGTTGCCTTCTTCCTTCAGTGCCATAGCCAGATGCAGGCGGTTGCGCTCACCACCCGAAAGCATTCCGCAAAGTTTCTCCTGATCGGCTCCCGAGAAATTGAAACGGCTGAGGTAAGCACGCGCGTTGATATCCCTGTTGCCCAGACGGATCAGCTCGTTTCCACCGCTGATTACCTGATAAACGGATTTTTCCGGGTCAATATCCTTATGCTGCTGGTCTACGTATGCCAGTTTCACGGTCTCTCCTACCTCGAAAGTACCTTTATCTACGGTTTCCAGTCCCATAATCAAGCGGAACAAAGTAGTCTTACCGGCGCCGTTAGGACCGATTACGCCGACAATGCCGTTAGGGGGCAGCATGAAATTCAGGTTATCGAACAACAGCTTGTCACCGTAAGCTTTCGCCACTCCTTTGGCCTCGATCACCTTGTTGCCCAGACGGGGACCGTTCGGAATAAAGATTTCCAGTTTCTCTTCCTTTTCCTTCACATCCTCGTTCAGCAGCTTGTCATAGGAGTTCAGACGGGCCTTTCCTTTCGCCTGACGGGCTTTGGGAGCCATGCGCACCCAGTCCAGCTCGCGTTCCAAGGTCTTGCGGCGTTTGCTTGCCACTTTCTCTTCCATCTCCATACGTTTGGTCTTCTGTTCCAGCCAGCTGGAGTAATTTCCCTTCCAGGGAATTCCTTCGCCACGGTCCAGTTCCAGAATCCATCCGGCTACGTGGTCCAGGAAGTAACGGTCGTGGGTTACGGCAATCACCGTACCTTCATATTGCTGCAAATGCTGTTCCAGCCAGTCGATACTTTCCGCGTCCAAGTGGTTGGTAGGCTCGTCCAGCAACAGGATATCCGGCTTCTGCAACAGCAGGCGGCACAAGGCCACACGGCGGCGCTCACCTCCCGAGAGGTTCTTCACCGGCTGGTCTTCGGGCGGACAGCGCAACGCATCCATGGCGCGTTCCAGTTTGCTGTCCAGATTCCATGCGTCCGTAGCGTCAATGATGTCTTGCAACTCAGCCTGACGGGCAAAGAGTGCATCCATCTTCTCTGGGTCCTCATAGTATTCGGGAAGCCCGAACTTGTTGTTTATTTCTTCGTATTCCGCCAAAGTGTCCACAATGCTCTGCACACCTTCCATCACTACCTCTTTCACTGTCTTTTCATTATCCAGATGCGGTTCCTGTGCCAGATAGCCTACAGAGTAGCCCGGCGAGAACACCACTTCTCCCTGATAACTTTTCTCCAGTCCGGCGATGATTTTCATCAGCGTTGACTTACCTGAACCGTTCAGACCGATGATACCGATCTTAGCACCGTAAAAAAAGGATAGGTAGATGTCTTTCAATACCTGTTTGTTCGCCTGGAAGGCTTTGCTTACGCCTACCATCGAAAAGATAATCTTTTTGTCGTCTGCCATATTCTTTATATTATTAATTTATTTAAGTTGCTATATTTTTACTCCGACAGCTGGATAAATCAACATTTGAAATCATCATCCTACTGTTTTTCCTCCATTTTTCTGTAATACCACGGATGTGTAAAGAACTCATACATCAGCAAAAGAGTGACACAGATACCGATACATATCCAATAAATAGTATCAGGATGACTTTCGGTCCACATATTCTCAAACAGAAAACCACTCAGCATACCTACTTCCCACATCAGCTGATAAGTATTGTTTCCCGTACCCCGTTCGCAATGCATCGGCAGACTAATCATCTTTATAAAAAACCGTGACACGGTAGTACCGATCCCCGTGCCCAGCAATACACCGGCTATATAACTGTTCATCAAGCTGTTGGAAAAAGCAAGCAACAACAGTCCGCCTATCATCGCGGCCTGCCCCAGCTCCACCTCCGAACGGCCGGAAGCATAGGAAAGCACATAACGCAAAAGCAACAGGGAGATGATAAAACCGATCAGGATGCAAATGTAAAACAACTCATTGTAAATGTGTGCTATCAAAATGCCGAAAACAGCGGAAAGCATCATCATATTCAGTGCCGGCCACAGAGTACGAGGCAACAGAAAACGGTCCAACGAGAACCATGAGGTGCGCAGCGGAGCACGGAAAGGGACATCCACCGCCAGAATCAGAAGCAAAGCCAGTGTGCCCAAAGCGACACAGGTATAAACAACATGGTGAAAATTCCAGTAAGGATAAATGTAAATTCCCAACGCAAGACCTGCCACCATTCCAAAACGCCCCACCCACGAAAAGGCGATATTCGCATCCGTGCGGCGGCGTGAGGCGGTGACGTCAATCACCAGCGTGCTACCCGTAGTCATGGTAATGACACTGAACAGCCCCCCCTGGACAGCCCGGACCAAGGCTATGAACCCTACAGTCGCAACGTATGGATACAGCAGGCTGGACGCCACGAACAGAAGCATCGCGACCAGACAAACACTTTTACGCTTGAACGTATCGATAAGATAGCTGTTGAACGCTCCCGGAAGAAACATGGCCAGTCCGAAAACAGCCACAGCCGCTCCTGCTTCCGCATAGCTGCAATACCAGTGCCGCACCATCCATAAAGGCAGTGCGGGAAGCATCATGTATAGCGAGGCATAAAGCAAAAAGTTCGAAAGGGATAGCAGCACCATATTCCCGGTCCACAGTTTTGCTTTCTCATACGGAAAGAAGAAGTCATCATACATATCAGCAGAAACTTTGTTAATATTGTTCGTCTTCGTTAGGAAAATCACCTTTTTTCACATCATCCACGTATTGCTGTATGGCTCCTGTCATAACAGTATGCAAATCGGCATAACGACGGAGGAAACGGGGACTGAAACCGTTGGTCATACCCAGCATGTCGGATACAACCAGCACCTGTCCGTCCACAGCGCCTCCGGCTCCGATGCCGATAACGGGGATAGTCAGTTCCTTGGCCACACGTTCCGCCAATGATGCGGGGATTTTTTCGAGCACCAACGCAAAACATCCCGCCTCTTCCAGCAGATGCGCGTCACTCAGCAGCTTTTCGGCCTCTTCCTCGTCCTTGGCACGTACAGTATAAGTTCCGTATTTATTGATAGACTGCGGCATCAGTCCCAAATGTCCCATGATGGGAATACCCGCAGCGATGATTTTCTTTACCGCATCAATGATTTCTACGCCACCTTCCAGCTTCAATGCATCAGCATGTGTGATCTTCATCACTTTGATCGCATTGGTCACCGCTTCGTACTCGGAAGTCTGGTAAGTACCGAAAGGCAAATCGACCACAACGAGCGCGCGTTTCACTCCACGAACCACGGATTTCCCGTGATAAATCATCTGGTCAAGGGTGATGGGAAGTGTGGTCACATTTCCCGCCATGACATTCGAAGCGGAGTCTCCTACCAGTATGACGTCGATGCCTGCGCCGTCTACAATCTGCGCTGTCGTGTAATCATACGAAGTAAGCATAGAAATCTTCTCGCCTCTCTGCTTCATTTCCACCAAACGGTGTGTCGTTACTTTGCGTGTATCGCCTGAAATATATCCTGCCATATTTACTTTAATTTATAAAAAACGGCTGCAAAGGTAGATGTTTTAGTTGACATTACCTCATTATATCCTTCATTTTTTCGAAACTAAATCCATTAAAGTCCTGAATAACAGCCTTTGCCTTATCGCGTATCTGCTCTTCAGGGTTGGTAGTAGCCAATCCTATCACGGTCATTCCTGCACGATTTCCTGCCTCAAGCCCGTGAAATGAATCCTCGAAAACCACACAGTTCTCGGGCACGGTATCAAAGACAGTGGCTCCTAATAAGAAACATTCGGGGTCTGGTTTGGAACGAGTGAACATTTCGGCTGTGAGGATACGGTCCACACTTTGTTTCAGTTCCGGATGTGCTTTATATGCGTTGTTCATCTTCATTTCATTTGAGCTTGTGACTATCGCTATCTTTACCCCGTTGGCTCTCAGCTCCTTCATAAAGCCCTCTACGCCCGGGATATAATTAAATAACATATTTTCTTCAAATTTGTTCAAATCTTCTGTAATTTCACGCTGAACATCTTCCATTCCAGCGAAATATTTGTTATAAATTTGTGTCAATGTCTGCCCTTTTATCATCCGGCCGAACTCGGGTATCTCAGGATGGTATTTCCGTCCTTGTTCATTCCAGAATATACTATACTGAGGTTCCGTATCTACCACCACCCCGTCAAAATCGAATAAAGCTGCAATGCTTTTTGTTGAATTCATATTACTTTTAGTTTGATTTAACGCCGCAAAGGTCTGAATAATCCTCCATATTCCTAACTTTGCAAAGCTTAAAAATAATAAAAACGCGAATGAAAGAAAACAACCCGCACATACTGGGTACAGAAAAGGTAGGAAAGCTGCTTTTAGAGTACTCTATCCCTGCTATCATCGGAATGACACTGACGTCACTGTATAATATTATTGATAGCGTATTTATCGGGCACGGTGTGGGGGCCATGGCTATCTCGGGACTGGCTATCTCCTTTCCGCTGATGAACCTGCTGGTGGCATTCTGCACACTGGTCGGGGTGGGTGGCGCTACCATTTCTTCTATCCGCCTGGGGCAGAAGGATACGGACGGCGCCGAGAAGGTGCTGGGAAACGTAACGGTGCTCTGTGTGATAAATTCTATTTTCTACGGAGGCATCACCTTGCTGTTTCTAGACCAGATTCTGTTCTTCTTCGGGGCAAGCCATGACACGTTGCCATACGCCCGCGACTTTATGCAGATTATATTAATAGGAAGTCCTGTCACCTATGTAATGATCGGGCTGAACAATATCATGCGTGCCACCGGTTATCCCCGAAAAGCGATGCTGTCCTCCATGCTGACAGTGGGGTGCAACATCATTTTGGCTCCTGTCTTTATATTCTGGCTCGGCTGGGGAATCCGCGGAGCAGCCACGGCAACCATCCTTTCACAGTTTGCCGGCATGATATGGGTGCTGAGCCATTTCATGCAGGAAAAAAGTTATATCCGTTTCAAGAAAGGGATATTCAAATTAAGGAAACGGATCGTAGAGAATATTTTCAGTATCGGCATGTCGCCGTTCCTGATGAATGTCTGCGCTTCGGCCATTGTCATTATATTCAACAAGAGCCTGCTGCTCTACGGGGGCGATCTGGCTATCGGAGCATACGGCATATTAAACCGTCTGCTGATGTTGTTTGTAATGGTTATCATGGGACTGACTATGGGGATGCAACCGATTGTGGGCTATAATCATGGGGCACACAAATTCAGCCGGGTGAAGCAGACGTTGAAATATTGCATGATTGCAGGGGGGTGCATCACTTCGCTGGGATTTGTTTTCAGCGAACTTTTCCCTAATTTGGTTGTTAATATGTTTACAGACGATAAAGAACTTACAGCATTGGCACGCACTGGGTTGCAAATCGGAGTCCTGATGTTTCCTTTCGTGGGAATACAAATTGTGATTTCCAGTTTCTTCCAATCTATCGGGAAAGCGAAAATTTCTATCTTCCTCTCCTTGTCCCGCCAACTGTTGTATTTATTGCCCTGCCTGCTGTTGCTGCCTCATTGGTGGGGACTGAACGGCATTTGGCTCAGTATGCCTGTATCCGATCTTTTAGCATTTATCACAGCCTGCCTGATGCTGGCACATCATATTAAAAAATTAAACAAGATCACAGAAGTATGATATTTAATGCAGAAAACATTCTCTTGATAGGTTCTATCCTATTGTTCGTAAGTATTGTAGTGAGCAAGACCGGCTACCGGTTCGGAATCCCTACGTTACTTGTTTTTTTATTGGTCGGCATGCTGTTCGGAAGCGACGGCCTGGGACTCCAATTCCATGATGCGGGCGAGGCACAGTTCATCGGCATGATGGCCCTTAGCATCATTCTGTTCTCAGGGGGTATGGATACCAAATATTCGGATATCAAGCCTGTATTGCCACAAGGCATACTGCTTTCCACCTTCGGCGTGTTGCTTACTACTATTTTCACCGGATTCTTTATTTATTGGATTTCCGGGTTCTCGAATGTCAGCATTACCATGTCCCTGATGACGGCCATGTTGCTGGCGGCTACCATGTCCTCTACGGACTCTGCTTCCGTGTTCAATATCCTGCGCTCGCAAAGCATGAACCTGAAACATAACCTCCGCCCGATGCTGGAACTGGAAAGCGGAAGTAATGACCCTATGGCGTATATGCTTACTATCGTCCTGATACAATT
>ERZ780137.1556-NODE-1556-length-12793-cov-3.221542_pt1 | contig 12793 bp, 20 predicted proteins | sample MGYA00511020_ERZ780137 | MGnify/ENA primary metagenome ERZ780137 (study PRJEB29588, sample SAMEA2157917) | human gut metagenome | biome: human gut; feature: human-associated habitat; material: faeces | place: Denmark | collected 2008/2010 ... | reverse complement strand
TAAATCAAATTGAAAAAGAAACAATGAAAAAATATGCAGATTCTAATAATGAATATTACTCACAAGAAAAAAGCTATTATAATTTAGAAAAACAATATAAGAACTATATGGAAAAAAATGTATTACCTTATAATGATTAGAAAGGACACGATATGAGCTATGATGATTTAAAAGAAATGTTAATGAAAAAAATTGACCAAGAATTATTTAATTATAAACAAAATCTAATAAAGAATTATACTCCAGAACAGATAATAGAGCAGGCTTATGCAATAAATTTTAGAGAACAAATAAAAGATATTTTAGACAGTAAAATGTTAGGTAGACAAGAGATAAGAGTATTATTGAAAACTGATAAAGTAATAGAAAAATTCTATAATCATTGGGAAAATTCAGACGGCAATATATGGGAACAACTAGAAGATAATGTAAGTGAAAAACTAGATAAAATGGTACTAGATTACCATAGAAATAAAGAGAAAGCGAGGTGAAAAAATGGCAAAGATATATAAAATTGAAATAGAAGAAATATTACAAAAAGTTGTAGAAGTTAAAGCAAATTCCCTAGATGAAGCATTTGATATTGTGCAAAATAAATATGCTAATCAAGAATATATTTTAGATTATGAAGATTATAAAGGCGTAGAATTTAGAGAATACAAGGATGAAATTTTAAAAAGTAAAAAGCCAAAAGAAAGAGAAAGTAGGTGAGAATAATGCCATATATTCCACAAAATTTAGTAGAAAAAGTAAAAGAAATGGACTTACTAACTTATTTAAAAAATTATGAGCCATATGAATTAGTTAAGGACAGTAATAATCAATATTCTACAAAAACACACGGAAGTTTGAAAATATCAAATGGATTTTGGAATTGGTTTTCAGCAGGTATTGGAGGAAAAAATGCAGTAGATTATCTAATAAAAGTAAAAGGTTATTCCTTTATAGAGGCAGTACAAATAATACTACAAAAACAACAAATACATCCACCTATTTATATAGAAAAACAAGAAAAAAGAAAAGAAGAAACCTTGATTTTACCACAAAAAAACATAGACAATTATATAGCAAAAAGTTATCTAAAACAGCGTGGAATTGACGAAGAAATAATCAATTATTGTACAGAAAATAGGCTAATTTATGAAGATAAATTGTATCATAATGTTATATTTTTAGGCTATGATGAAAACAAAAAGCCAATGTATGCAGGTAGAAGATCTACAGACGGAAGTAGATTTAAAAGTGATGTAACAGGAAGTAATAAGGCATATTCTTTTAAGTTAGAATCTAAAGAAAAGACGAATACAATTTATATTTTTGAGGGTGCAATAGATTTATTATCTTATGCAACTCTTTTTAAATTGTACGGACAAAATTGGCAAGATAAAACTATGATTTCACTTGCAGGAGTTTACCAACCTGCGAAAGTCATTGAACAAAGTAAAGTACCACTTGCTATTCAAAAATATTTAGAGAAACACCAAGAAATAAATAAAATATTTCTATGTTTAGATAGCGATATAGCAGGAAGAAATGCAAGTAAAGCATTACAAACTTTATTATCAAAAGATTATGAAATAGTAGATAGACCACCAAAGAGATGTAAAGATTATAATGAATATTTATGCGAAATATTAAAGGAAAAAAAGTTAGAAAAAATTAAAAAATTAAATAAAGAAAGGACAAGATAATTATGAGAAGATATATATTTACAGTAACAAAAAAATTAAATAAAGAGCTAGTAATTTTAGCAGAAAATAAAGAGGAGGCAGTAGAAAATTTAATTGAAATTGCACTAAAAAGTAATGCAATAGATTTTAAAAATAACAAAGAAATTGATACAGAATTAGAGGCAGTTTTAGAAGAAAGTGAGCCAATAAATGATACAGAAATATTAGATAAAAGTATCAATATAAAAGACACTTTTTCAGAAGAAGAACTTAAAAATTTTATAGAAGAAAATGAAGAAATCGAAGACGATTTACCAAATGAATATGAAGAAATAGTGTGTGAAAATTGTGGAAATACTATCAGGTTAGATGAAATTTTATAGTCTTAACAAGCACGGCATTTGTATATACACAAATGCTAAACTATGGGGACACCCCAATCCCCGTTTGAATAAAAGGAAGGAGAGAAATATGAAAGATGAAACTAGAGAATTTATAATACCAGTACGAATGACTTTTGTAGAAAAAGAAAAGATAAAAGCAAGAGCCAAAAAGACAGGCAAAACTGTATCAGAATTTATAAGAAGTTCAGCATTAGGTTGTGAGATAAAAGAAAAGCCAGACGGAAAACTTTTTAGACAGCTTATTAAAGAAATGCGAGATATAGAAAGAGCCATAAGAAATTTAGGTAGAGAGGCACACAATTTGCAGTTCATAAATGAGAAGGAACTTGAAGAGGAACGCAAAAAGTGGAGTAAATTTATAATAGAAACAAAGGAAAGATTTTTATAAGTAAAGTATGGCAACAACAAGTTTATGGGAAATACACACAAGGCTTGATAAAGTTATAGACTATACAACCAATATTGAGAAAACAAAAAATATAGATTTAGATACAAGTTGGTATAAAAGTTTACACAATACACTAGAATATGCAAAAGCAGATTTTAAAACAGAAGAACAATACTATGTTACAGGTATAAATTGCAGTAAAGAAACAGCATTAAAAGAAATGGCAATAACAAAAAAACATTTTGGAAAAACAGACGGTATTTTAGCATATCACGGATTCCAAAGTTTTGCAGAGGGAGAGGTAACACCAGAACAGGCTCACGAAATTGGAGTTAAACTTGCAGAAGAACTATGGGGAGATCAATATGAAGTTATAGTTTCTACACATATAAATACAAAACATATTCATAATCATTTTGTATTTAATTCTGTTTCATTTGTAAACGGAACAAAATACAGAAATGATAGAAGAACTTATGCACTAATGAGAGAAACATCAGACAATTTATGTAGAGAATATGGCTTAAGTGTAATAGAAGAAAAACCTTGCGGTAGATTAAAAATAGATTATACAAAATATTATAATTCATATATTCAAAAAACAAGTTATTACACAATGGCAAAAGAAGATATAGATTTTGCAATAAAACAAGCATATTCATATAAAAATTTTGAAAAGATTTTAAAACAGTTAGGCTATACCATAACTATTAGAGCAGGAAAAATAAGTGTATGTAAGCCTCCATATAAAAGGAACATTAGAATAGAAAGAAGTTTTGGAGAGGAATATTCAATACAAAACATTGAAGATAGAATAATGAATAGTGATATGTATAGAGTACCATTTATAGAAGAATACAGACCTACAAAAAGGTATAGAAGTTATAATAAGTCTAATATTAGAAAAGATAGGGGCAAATTATATAGATTATACTTATACTATTGTTATTTATTGAAAGTATTTCCAAAAAATAACAATAGACAAAGATTAACAGAAGAAATGCGAAAAGATAGCAAAAAAATGGACAAACTATCAAATGAAATAAAGTTCTTGAGTATAAATAAAATAAAGACTACGCAAGAACTTTTTTCATATAAAAAACTTGTCGCAGAAGAATTAGGAAACCAAATGAAAACAAGAAATACATTGAGAAGAAAAAGACAAAAAACAAAAGAGCCAGAAGAAAGACAAAAGCTATGTGATGAAATTTTAGAAATTTCTAAAAAAATACAAGTGTTAAAAAATGAGGCAAAATATTGTGATGACATAGCAGAAAGAAGTACAAAAATAAAAAGCAATATAAAAGAAATGCAAGAAAATGAAAAACAAAAAGAACTTGAAAAAGAGAAAGGAGAAAAGCAAAGATGAATACAGCAGATCCAGCCCAAGAGGTAGTATCAATTTATATAGAAGTATTAAAGGAAGGTTTTAAGATTACTGGTGTAGCCTCAAAGCATATAGCAGTAATGCTTTATACAATGATGAAAGATAAAAAGCAAACCAAAGGAAAAACAAGATTAACTAATATGCTTAAAACAGGAAAAAGTCTAAAAATATTTACAATAAAGGCAGAAGATTTAAAAAAATTTTCACAAGAGGCAAAAAAGTATGGTGTTTTATATTGTGCATTAGCAGACAAAAAAATTCTAAAATAGACGGACTTGTTGATATTTTAGTACGAGAAGAAGACGCGTCAAAAGTAAATAGAATTGCAGAACGATTTAATTTTGCAGATGTAGCAACAATAGAAAAAGAACTAGAATTACAAAAAGAAAAAGAGAGAAAAGAGCCAAAACAAGAAAAAACAAAAGAAAAAATGATAGCAGACGCATTGTTTGAAAAGCCAAAACAAGTTGAAAACGAAATACCAACCCCCAGTAATAAGAATGATACGGTGGAAAAGAGTCTGTCAGAGATTTCCTCAAATATCAAACAAAGCGACAACAAAAATCTTGAAAATGGACAGAAAAAGTCTGTAAAGAAAGAGTTACAAGAAATAGAGAAAGAATTAAAAGAAAAACAAAATAATCAAAGTGAAATAACAGAAACAGAAAAACAAACAGATAAGAAAGAGCCAAAACATCTAAACGAAGATAAAACAGGAATTATAGTAAATACAAAACAAGCAAAACGATTTAAAGAAGAAAAGGAAGAAAAAAAACCAAAACACTTGAAAGAACCAAAACATTTAGAAACTCAAAATCGTAAAAAAAGAAGAAACAGAAAGAGAGAAAGGAGTAAATAAAAATGTATAAAGTTACTGAAAATTTTAAGAGTGATACAAATAAAAGTAATACAAGGACTTACAACAATAATTATAGTAAAGAGTCGTGGCAAGAAAGACAAGCAAGGGAAAGAGAAATAGCATACGATACAATGGAAGAAATGACTACGAAAATACAAGATGACGGAAAGCTGTTTCAAAAGTATTTAGATATACAAAGTAGGTTTGAAAAGCATTCTGTTGGAAATTGCCTAATAATATTAAAAAATAATCCAAATGTAACACAATTTAGAGATAAAAAGACTTGGGAAAATTTAGGAGTAAATCTATTACCTAATCCAAAATCAATTACAATATTAGAGCCTTATAAATCAAAGACAAATGAAGTAATATATTACAATCCTAAAAAGGTATATGATATATCACAAACAAATTCAAAAGCAAAGGCTGAAAAAGTATATAGTAATAACGAAATCGCACAAGGTTTTGTTCACGATTGTTATGCAGAAATAGAAGTTGTTGATACACTTCCAGACGGAACATTAGGTGCGTATTATGATAAAGAAAAAAACATAGTATATGCTTGTAGAGGAATAGATGAAACTTTATCACTTCAAACAATATCACAAGAAATAGCAAATGTAGAAATGAGAACAGAAGATGAAGGAAATTTAAAAGATTTCAAAAGTTATTGTATTTCATATATGCTTTGCAAGAAATATGGTGTAGATGTTTCAAACTATGATTTTAGTCAGTTACCAGAAGAATTAAAAACAAAGGAAAAAGGTAGTGAAATAAGAGTAGAATTAGAACAAATGAGAAAAAATTTCAAAAAAATAAATGATAGAGTTACAGAATATTTTGAACAAAATTTTAAAGAGAGAAGAAATGAAATGCAAGAAAGGTAGGTACAATAATGAGTGAAAAAGTTGTAGTAGAATTAGACCAATATGAACATAGAGCAGTAGCAAATATTATAAATGATAGACGAAAGGATATGATAAGCAAAAATAAAGATGTAGAATTTATAAATGAGCTATTGGAAAAAGTTATAAAAGCCCCAGCTAAAAAGAAATTTTACAAAAGAGAAAGATATGAAAGATAACAAAGCAAACATAGTATTTTATTGTATAGGAGGTGTTGCAGTAATATGGCTGTCTTTACTAATAGCACCATATATAGACGAGGGAATTATAGAAATAATAAAGCAATTACCTAAAAAAATGAAGAATCCATTTGAAATAGAATTTTGTAAGAATAGCATAAAAACTATTCTTATTTTTTTGTCTGTATATCTGCTAGGAATAGGTATTTATATATCTACAAGGAGAAATTATAAAAAAGGAAAAGAGTATGGATCAGCAAGTTGGGGTAATGCAAAACAAATAAATAAAAAATATATGCAACTTCCTAAAACTAATAATAAAATATTAACTCAAAATGTGAGAATAGGGCTTAATGCAAAAGAACATAGAAGAAACTTAAATACTTTAATTGTTGGTGGTAGTGGTGCAGGTAAAACAAGATTTTATGCAAAGCCCAATATAATGCAATGTAATTCTTCTTATGTCATTTTAGATCCAAAACGGAGAAATCCTAAGAGACACAGGACATTTGTTAGAAAAAGAAGGCTATAAAATAAAAGTTTTAGATTTAGTTAGACCACATTTAAGTCATTGTTATAATCCGTTCAAATATATAAGAGATGACAATGATATACAAAAGCTAATTTCTAATTTATTCAAGAGTACAACACCAAAACGGAACGCAGAGTAATGATCCCTTTTGGGAAATATCTGCGTCAATGCTTTTATCAGCATTAGTTTTTTATTTAAAGTATGAAGCACCTGTCGAAGAACAAAACTTTCCTATGGTATCAGAAATGTTAAGGGCAGGAAAGCCAAAGGAAGATGACGAGGACTACGAAAGCCCACTTGATATTTTATTTAAAAGACTAGAGCATAAAAATCCAAACCACATAGCTGTCAAATACTATAAAGATTACCATAGTGGTGCAGGAAGAACTTTAAAATCTATACAAGTAACACTTTCATCAAAATTAGAAAAATTTAATTTAGATGAAATAGCAGGAATAACAACAGCAGATGAAATGGAATTAGACAAATTAGGAACAGAGAAAATTGCACTTTTTGCAATAATTTCAGACAACAGTACAGACTTGAATTTTTTAATTAGCATACTATACACACAAATTTTTCAAGTTCTATATTATGAGGCTGACTATAATCACGGAGGCTCACTACCGATAGGTGTTCATTTTGTAATGGATGAGTTTGCCAATGTAGCATTGCCTAATGACTTTGAAAAGATAGAAAGCACCTCACGAAGCAGAAATATTTTTTTTAGTATTATACTGCAAAATATAAACCAACTCAAAGCCTTGTTTGAAAAACAATGGGAATCTATTATTGGAAATGCAGACGAATTTTTATATTTACGGTCGGAAACGAACAGTCTAGTTACAAGTATATGTCAGAACTTCTTGGAAAAGAAACAATAGACACTAATACCTATGGGAAAAGTACAGGTCATTCTGGAAATTACTCTACAAATTATCAATTAACAGGTAGAGAACTTATGACACAAGATGAAGTTAGGATGTTAGACAATAGCAAAGCAATTTTACTAATAAGAGGAGAAAAACCAATAATAGATGATAAGTTTGATATTATGAAACACCCAAATGTTAAATATACAACAGACGGAGGCGATAAGCCTTATGAACACGGAACAACAGAAAAAGCTATTGCTAATATTCAAAAGCTAGAAAAAGAAGAAATAGTAGAATATAACGAATTAAAAGAGATAAAAGACACAAGTTTTGAGCTTTTGTCAGAAGAAGATATAGAAAATTATTATTTAATGGAGGAATATGAAAATGAAAGAAAAGAAGAAAATAAACAAACAACAAATAATTAGTATAAGTGCGAAAGTTTTGATAGTAACCTTCGCATTAGTTTTTGGAAATAATACAGTTTTTGCAACAGACGATCCATTGACAGTAATAGGAAATCTGTCAGATTTTATTTTCGGAGTAATTAGAGCAATAGGGTTAATCTTGCTAGGTTGGGGTATTGTGCAAATAGGACTTGCTTTAAAAAGCCACGATCCTTCACAAAGAGCAAACGGATTTCTTACTTTAGCACGGAGGAGTAATTATAACATTTGCAAAAGAAATATTAGATTTAATTACAGGAGGCTAATAAGTTAAGTCAATAATGACTTGACTTATTAAACAAAGAAATAAAGAAAATAGAATTTAAAAGTAAATATAAGGAGGGAGGAATATGTCAGACAACTGGGTAGTAGGCAACTTGCAGAGTGCATTAGATACTTGGAATGGAAAATTAAGTGAAATATGGACACTAATTACACAAAGCCCTGCAACTTTTAAACGGTGGCGATATATGGGAAATAATTGTTGATATATACGGTGCAATACAAGCAATAGGATTAGCCCTGCTTGTAGTTTTCTTTTTAGTAGGAATAGTAAAAACTTGTGGTAGTTTTGCGGAAGTAAAAAAGCCAGAACAAGTATTAAAACTATTTATACGATTTATTCTTGCAAAAACTGTAATAACCTATGGACTTGATTTAATGCTAGGAATTTTTGATATAACACAGGGAATAGTACAAGAAATAATGGACACAGCACAACTAGAAACGGTAACACAAACAACATTGCCACAAGAGATGATAACTGCAATAGAGTCGTGCGGATTTTTTGAAAGCATACCATTATGGGCAGTAACTTTGATACGGAGGACTATTTATAGTAGTTCTCTCATTTATTATGATTTTAACTGTTTATGGGCGATTTTTTAAACTATATTTATATACGGCATTAGCACCTGTACCTTTAAGTACATTTGCAGGAGAGCCTTCACAGAGTGTTGGAAAAAGTTTCATAAAAAGCTATTGTGCAGTATGTTTAGAAGGTGCAGTAATAATTTTAGCTTGTATAATTTTTTCAGCATTTGCAAGTTCGCCACCTGCGGTTGATCCTAATGCAGAGCCAGTAACAATGGTATGGAGTTATGTAGGAGAATTAGTATTTAATATGCTAGTTTTAGTTGGAACTGTGAAAATGAGCGATAGAGTAATAAAAGAAATGATGGGCTTATAAGGAAGGAAGTAGATAAATATGAATTTTATAGAAGATGACGAAAAAATGAGAGATTTTTTCTTATTAACAAAGGAGGAGTTTTTAAAATCATATAGCTATTTAAGTGAAGATGATTATAATGCAACAAAAGAATTAGTTGAAAATAAAAAGATTATTGAGATAGTTTACAAAGGAGAGGACAATGACAATAGACCTGTCTATGTAAGTAATGGTGGATATATATATAAAGACATTTCTTTAGGAAAAAGTACAAATTTAAAATCTTCATTATATACAACAGTAGATAATGAATTTTACGGAGAGCCACTTGCAAAAATAAATCAAGATGTAATTGTAAAAGTTTTGCATTATGTACCAATAAAAGAAATACGAGCAAATGAAGATTTACACAAAATAGCACAAATGATAAATTTTGAAACTGATGATGTTGTTATGCCAGAAGATACAAAAAGAGATATGTTTTTAAGAGAAATTGAAACGCAAATAGAGTGGGAACTTGATATGCTAATTCCAAGTGTAGATAGAGATATTTTAATGAAGGCACATAAAGAAATATTAAAAATAAAGGAAAATGAAATTGAAGGTTTTAAAGATAAAGTAGACAACTTTTTAAAACAAAGTGAAGAATACAAGAATTATGAAATTCAATATATATTAGCAGATAATGAAAAGTTAAGATATTCTTTTGTAATAGCAACAAATGGAGATGAAATAATACAAATAAATCCTTATGATATGTATGTAAGAAGTGTCGCTGATTGGGCTTATAATTTTGATGAAGATATTTTTAGAGAATTAGAAAGAAAAAAAGAAATATCTTATATGTCAATGGAAGTTCATTACAATATATGGAACTTTATAGAAGAATATTATCCAGAAGAGATAGATTATAAAAAAGGGACACAACTTTATTTAAAATATTGCAAACAGAATAATATAACAAAAGAAAAAATAGACAAAGAAAACGGTTTTAATGATACACCAAATGTAATGAAATATTATGAAACAATAAAAATGAAAGACAAGGGGGCAAGATAGTTAGTATGGAAATAAAGGTAAATAAAGAAATAAGGGACTACACAGAGTCAATATTTTTTGGACTGTCAATGAGACAGTTCATTTTTTCATTATTAGCTTGTGTAGTGGCAATAGGGTTATATTTTATATTTAAAAAATATTTAGGAACGGAAATGTTAAGTTGGGTATGTATATTAGGAGCTGTTCCATTTGCTATATTAGGATTTCTAAAATATAACGGAATGTATGCAGAAGAATTTATAGTAGCTTGGATTAAATCAGAAATATTAACACCAAGAATTTTATTTTTTCAATCAGAAAATATCTATTATGAATTATTAAGAGACGAATATAACAATAAAGAAATGGAGGAATTAAAAAGTGAAATTGTTAAAAAGGGACAAAGAAAGAGTAAAAATCCCAAGAAGTGTGCAACAAGTAATACCCATAAAAGCAATATACGAAGATGGCATATTTCAAGTGGGAAAAAATAAATATTCAAAGACTTTTAAATTTACAGATGTAAATTATGCAGTAGCAAGTCAAGAAGATAAGGAAACATTATTTTTAGGTTATAGTGGAATATTGAATTTATTAGATATAGGCTCACAGCCAAAACTAACAATAATAAATAGAAAATTAAATAAAATAGACTTTAATAATAAGATAAAAGTAAAACTCGAAAATGATAATCTAACAAAATATAGAGAAGAATATAACAAAGTGTTAGCACAAAATTCAATAGATTCAAACAATATGATACAAGAAAAAATGTTGACAATTACAATAGGAAAAAAGAATATAGATGAGGCAAGGAACTATTTTGCAAGAACTAGCACAGAAATAGGAAATAGTTTTGCAAAATTAAATTCAAAATTTACGGAACTTGATATAAATGAAAGGTTGCGTATTTTTTATGACTTTTTTAGAGCAGGAGAAGAAGACTTATACCATTTTGATATAAAACAATGTATGAAAAAAGGACATAGTTTTAAAGATTACATTTGCCCAAATACTTTTGAATTTAAAAAAGACTATTTCAAAATGGGAAACAGATATGGTAGGGTATTTTATTTAAAAGAATATGCTAGTTATATTAGAGATAATATAATATCAGAGATTACAGAATTAAATAAAAATATGATGTTAAGTATTGATATAAAACCTGTTCCAATGGAAGAGGCAATGAAAAAGGCAGAACGAATAAGATTAGGTGTTGAAACTAATATAACGAATTGGCAAAGGCGACAAAATGCAAATAATAATTTTTCTGCAGTAATTCCTTATGATATGGAACGCCAAAGAGAAGAAAGTAAAGAATTTCTTGACGATTTAATGACACGAGACCAAAGAATGTTTTTAGCAACACTTACAATAGTAATAACAGCAGATAGCAAAGAAGAATTAGAAAGTGACACAGAAAGCATATTCACAACTGCAGGTAAACATTTGTGCCAATTGGCAGTATTAAATTATCAGCAAATGGATGGCTTGAATACAGTAATGCCTTCTGGTGTTAAAAGAATAAACGCAATGAGAACATTAACAACAGAGAGTTTATCAGTATTTATGCCGTTTAAAACACAAGATATTCAAGATAATAAAGGTATATACTACGGAAAAAATGTTATTTCAAAAAATATGATACTAATAGATAGGAAAGAGTTACAAAATGGTAACTCTTTTATTTTAGGTGTGTCTGGTAGTGGTAAATCATTTACAGCAAAACAAGAAATAACTTCAATAGCACTACGAGATAAAGACGCAGACATTATAATAATAGATCCAGAAGCGGAATACAAAGCACTTGTAAACGCATTAGGTGGAGAGGTAATTAAAATATCTGCAACAAGCCATAATCATATAAATGCGTTAGACTTAAATAAAAATTATGGAGATGAGTCAGATCCTATTGTTTCAAAAGCAGAGTTTGTACTATCATTGTGTGAACAAGTAATGAGTGGTAGCAGTATGGTAGTTCAGCAAAAAGCTATTATAGATAGATGTACTAAATTAGTATATAGATATTTTGAACAAGGCAATTTTCAAGGTACACCGCCAACTCTTGAAGATTTTAGACAAGTTCTTTTAAAACAAAGAGAAAAAGAGGCAAAAGATATAGCGTTGGGCTTGGAACTTTTTACAAAGGGAAGTTTAAACACTTTTGCAAAAAAAACTAATGTAAAAACAGACAACAGAATAATATGCTACGACATAATTGATTTAGGAGAACAACTAATGCCAGTAGGTATGCTTGTAATATTAGATAGTATTTTAAATAGAATTTCAAAGAATAGAGAAAAAGGAAAAAGAACTTACATTTTTATAGATGAAATATATTTATTGTTTAAATATCAATATACAAGTGAATTTATCTATAAACTATGGAAAAGAATAAGAAAATATCGGAGGATTTGCCACACGGAATTACACAAAATGTTGAAGAACTGTTGAAAAATGATAGAGCAAGACTAATGTTAGGAAATAGTGAGTTAATAATAATGTTAAATCAGTCTAGTACAGATAGAGAACAACTAGCCAATTTATTGCATATTTCTGATATGGAAATGAAATATATAACAAATGTAAACTCTGGAGAAGGACTAATAAAAATAAGAAATTCACTTATTCCTTTTAGAAATAATTTTCCTAAAAATAATAAACTATATAAACTTATGACAACAAAAATAGAAGAAACAGTAAATGGGGTGGCGAAATGAAAAAAATAATAAAAATATCAGTTGTAATACTACTAATAGGCATTATGCTTATTAGTAGTTACTTTATATATAAAAATATGCAGGAAGATAAGGAACTTACCTTTGATGCTATCGACACCGTAAAAGGCTGTCTGGCTCTTTTCACCGGCATGATCGATACAATGAAATTTAACAAAGATAATATGGCCGCCAGCGCCAAGAACGGATTTACCAACGCTACTG
>ERZ780137.1547-NODE-1547-length-12876-cov-3.788784_pt1 | contig 12876 bp, 9 predicted proteins | sample MGYA00511020_ERZ780137 | MGnify/ENA primary metagenome ERZ780137 (study PRJEB29588, sample SAMEA2157917) | human gut metagenome | biome: human gut; feature: human-associated habitat; material: faeces | place: Denmark | collected 2008/2010 ... | reverse complement strand
GCAGAAAGGCAAAGACTTTCTGCCAATGACAAACAGTGCAATTTATTTGCGCTGTTTGTCTGTTTTACCGCATTGCAGAAAGGCAAAGACTTTCTGCCAATGACAAACAGTGCAATTTATTTGCGATGTTTGTCTATTTTACCGCATTGCAGAAAGGCAAAGACTTTCTGCCAATGACAAACAGTGCAATTTATTTGCGATGTTTGTCTATTTTACCGCATTGCAGAAAGGCAAAGACTTTCTGCCAATGACAAACAGTGCAATTTATTTGCGCTGTTTGTCTGTATCTTCCGCATTGCAGAAAGGCAAAGACCTTCTGCCAATGACAAACAGTGCAGTTTATTTGCGCTGTTTGTCGGTATCTTCCGCATTGCAGAAAGGCAAAGACTTTCTGCCAATGACAAACAGTGCAGTTTATTTGCGCTGTTTGTCTATTTTACCGCATTGCAGAAAGGCAAAGACTTTCTGCCAATGACAAACAGTGCGGTTTATTTGCGCTGTTTGTCTGTTTTACCGCATCGCAGAAAGGCAAAGACTTTCTGCCAATGACAAACAGTGCAATTTATTTGCGCTGTTTGTCTATGGGCACCACGCAGGTTCCCGTTGCTCTGCAAACAACGATGGGTTCCTCAAGGAAATCGCATGCGGAGTCGTTAATATCGGTGCGCGGAACAATAACCTTGCGTGCTTCAAAGCTCATCTTGCGGGAGCTGTTGCCGATATGGGTGATTTCGCCGTATGCTTCGATATAGTCGCCGGCATAGACGGGTGCTATGAATTCGACCATGTCATATGCTTTGAACAGGCCTTCATCGCCGTCGCACTTGATGAGAAGTTCGGTTGCAACGTCGCCGAAAAGGGCAAGCATGTGTGCGCCGTCAACAAGATTTCCGCCGTAATGAGCATCCTGAGAGCTCATGCGAAGGCGAATGGTGGATGTGATTTTTTGTTCCATTTTATGTTCCTCCGTGGTATAATTTTTGCAAAAAACGGGCTTTTCGGGCAAAAAACAAAAAAAGCACCATCAACGCAGAAAAACCCGCGTGAATAGCGCATCATCAGTACCCAAGCCGAAAACGACCCGCGATGACAGTCGCAGCGCACTGAGCTGCTGCGCCCAAGCACGGGGGAAGCGGATTCCCCGCCGCACTTTCGGCAAGAGCCGCATTCAGCCTTTCGCCGGAACCGCCCGTTTTGCGAAAGCTTACCTCGACTTCTGCGCCTCTATCTTCATAGTTCAGTATATCTTTTTTTCACCCTTTTTGTCAATAGGAAAAGAGCGTTCCGAGCAGATATATTTCGAAAAACGCGAAAAACCGGAAGAAAACTCGGTTTCAGCCGTCAAGCCTGCAGCCGACGCCGAGTTCGTTGCGAATGCCGGGAAGGGGAACGGAAACACCGGCAAATTTTTTTCTTATATTTGCTATGTTCACTTGAAGCTTTTTGATGTTAGCCTCATTCACCCCTTCGCCCCACACGGCCTTTATCACCTTTTGATACGTCATCATTCGGCCGCTGTTTTCCGCAAGCAGGAGCAGCAGATTGTATTCCGTTTGAGTGAGCCGAACTTCGGATTCGCCTGCAAAAACGCGGCGGGCATCGCAATCGATCGTGAGTGCGCCGATGCAGAGCCTGCCGTCCGTTTCGCCTGTTCCGTGCTGTCGCCCGGTGCGGAGAGCGGAACGCATTCGCGCAAGCAGTTCGGCCGAACCGAAAGGCTTTGTAACATAATCATTTGCACCGCCGTCAAGCGCAACAACCTTGTCCGTTTCGTCGCTGCGTGCGGAAAGCACTATTACGGGCACGGCAGAACGGCTGCGGATGAACTCAAGCAGCTGCATTCCGTCCCCGTCGGGCAGCCCGAGGTCAAGAAGAACAAGGTCGGGCGTGTGTGAAAGAAAACAGGGCTTGGCTTCGGCACAGTTTGCAGCTTCAATTACGATATAGCCGGAGGCGTTGAGCAGTGCATTCACATATTTGCGTATGCTCGGCTCATCCTCAACGAGCAAGATTTTGTATTTGTTGTTCATGGGCATTCCGGCGTTGATGAACGGCGCGGGTTTGCGGGGAGACTGCAAAAAAGGCGGCTCCCCGCGACATCGGTCAATGTTGTTTATAAGTTATACGTTGATGCTTACGTCGCCTGTTTCGGCGGCGCAATCGGCAATCCGTGCGCGCGCTTCGGCAACGAATTCTTCCACCTGTTCGGGGCAGATTCCGATGAATGCGGCGGGATCGAGCACGGCGGTTATCTCTTCCCTGTCCAGCGGGAAGGCGGGATCAAGCGCAAGCCTGTCGAGAAGGTCGCAGTTCAGCCCCTCCTTCATGCGTGCCGTCGCTTCCATGGAGCGGGTGCGGATGACCTCGTGAAGCTCCTGCCTGTCGCCGCCCTTACGGACCGCACTCATGAGCAGGTTTTCCGTGGCAATGAAGGGAAGATATTCAAGCACGGTTCGTTCGACGATTTTTTCGTTGACGTGGATGCCGGCGGTGACGTTGCGCATAAGCCTGAGCACTGCGTCACAGGCGAGGAAACCCTCCGGAAGTGATATGCGGCGGTTCGCGGAGTCGTCCAAAGTGCGTTCGAACCATTGTGTTGAGGCCGTCATCGGCGCGTTCAGTGCATCCGCCATGATATAGCGCGAAAGCGAACAGATTCGCTCGCAGCGCATGGGGTTGCGCTTGTATGCCATTGCGGAGGAACCGACCTGATTTTTTTCAAACGGTTCTTCAACCTGCCGCAGGTGCTGAAGCAGCCGCATGTCGTTTGCAAACCGATATGCACTTTGCGCAATTGCGGAAAGCACGTTCAGAATGCGGCTGTCGTATTTGCGGGGGTAGGTTTGCCCCGCAACGGGGAAAAGCATTGAAAACCCGCATTCCTCCGCGATCATTGCATTCAGTTCGCGAACCTTTTGAACGTCGCCGTCAAAAAGTGAGAGGAAACTTGCGTCCGTGCCCGTTGTTCCGCGGCAGCCGTGAAACAGCAGGTTGTCGATAACAAAATTCAGCTCGTCAAGGTCAAGCAGGAAATCCTGCGCCCAGAGGCAGGCGCGTTTGCCGACGGTCACAAGCTGAGCGGGCTGAAAATGCGTGTAGCCCAAAGTCGGCATTGCACGGTATTTGTATGCAAAATCGCAAAGTGCGGCAATGACGGAAACAAGCTCGCTGCGGATGTGCAGCAGAGCATCGCGGTAAATCATGATATCCGCATTATCCGTAACATAGCAGCTTGTTGCGCCGAGGTGGATAATTCCGGCGGCATCGGGGCAGCTTTCGCCGTAAACATGGATATGCGCCATGACGTCGTGGCGAAGCTTTTTTTCCCATTCCGCAACGGCGGCATAGTCTATTTCGTCATCAACATGCGCTTCAAGCTGCGCCACCTGTTCATCCGTTACCGGAAGACCGAGACGATGCTCCGCGCGGGCAAGCGCAACCCAAAGCCTGCGCCATGTGCCGTAGCGTTTGTCCGGCGAGAAGAGGCGCAGCATGTATTCCGAGGCATATCGGCTCGAAAGGGGGCTTTCGTAAAATTCTTTCATAAATTAATCGTCCTTCAACAGTTTTCGGGCAGTCCTCTTATCGGAGGATTATCTCTTCCCTGCCCGGGCCGACGGAAACATAGCTTATGCGGCAGCCGATTTCGCGTTCGACGTATTCAACGTATTTGCGGGCATTTTCGGGAAGCTCGTCATAGGTGCGAATCTTTGAAATATCGCAGCCCCAACCCGGAAGTTTAACATAAATGGGCTTTGCCCTGCCGAGTTTCGAAGGGAAGGGGAACGTGCGGGTCACTTCACCGTCGCATTCGTATGCGGCGCAAACGGGGATGGAATCCATGTAGGAAAGGATGTCGAGCTTTGTGAGCGCGACTTCCGTTGCACCCTGCATCTGAACGCCGTACCGCGTTGCAACAAGGTCGATGGGGCCGACTCTGCGGGGGCGTCCCGTTGCGGCGCCGTATTCACCGCCCTCTTTACGCAGCCTTTCGGCCTCTTCTCCGAACCATTCGGCGGTGAAAGGACCTTCGCCGACGCAGGTGGAATATGCTTTCACAACGCCGATGACGCGGTTCACGGGAATGTCCGGCGCACCGGAGCCGATGGGAGCGTATGCCGCAAGGGGAGAGCTTGAGGAGGTGTAGGGATAGATGCCGAAATCAATGTCGCGCAGAACGCCGAGCTGGGCTTCGTAAAGGATCTTTTTGCCCTCGTGAGCCGCTTTGCGCAGGTATGCGCTCGTGTCGCCGATATAGGGCTTGAGAATCTCGCCGTAGGTATCGAGGTATTCAACCATGCTTTCAAGGGAGAAAGGTTCGCCGCCGTATACGCGGGTTATCTGAAGGTTTTTGAATTCAAGAACATCGGAAAGGTGGTCGATAAGGTACTCCCTGTCGAACAATTCACCGAGCATAATGCCCTTTTTCATGTATTTGTCGCCGTAAACGGGGGCAATGCCGCGCTTTGTCGAACCGTAGGGTTTGTCGGAAAGGCGTGCTTCTTCAAGCCCGTCCAATGCAACATGATAGGGCATAACAATGATGGCACGGGAGCTTATCATAAGGTTTTCCGGGGAGATATAGACGCCTGCATCGTGCAGCCGTTCGATTTCGCCGCAGAGGTGGCGGATGTCGACAACGGTGCCGTTGCCGAGAATATTCATCTTTTCACGGCGGAAAATGCCGGAAGGCAAAAGATTCAGCGCAAATGTGCCGTAGTCGTTTTTGATGGTGTGTCCTGCATTGTTGCCGCCCTGGTAACGAACAACAATGTCATATTCTTCCGCAACGAGGTCAACCATTCGGCCCTTGCCCTCATCGCCCCAGTTGATGCCCACGATGGCGCATGTTTTCATAATCTGTACTCTCCTTTTTGTATAAAGCCGGAGCTTTTTGCAAAGCCGAAGCTTTGCTCCGGTTTCGTAAGCGAAATCGAATGCTGCATTGCGGGCGCAGCATTTTGTTTTGCGGTCAATTCGGGTAAAAATCGCACCGAAAGTGCCGGCTGACCGCGCTTTTGAACCCCTCGCTTTCAGAGCCTCTCCGTTGAGATTGAGAATGAGATTGAGAAGATTCCCTCCGCAGAGGTTTTTCCGAAAAGACTGCCGCAGCGGAGTTTTGCTTTACCCGTACAATAATAACATTATATTCCGTTTATTGCAAGCGCGAATGCGGGGGGCGCGGTTTTATCGGAAAACAAAAAACCATGCAAATAAAGCAAAAACGAACGGATAAAAATATATCAGGCAACATATTTGATATATCTGCAAAAAAGCCTTGAAATTGCAGGTAAAAATCTGTTACCATGAACCCATGAAACAACGGAGGTGGGCAGCATGAAACGTGTTGCGGTCATCATGGGGAGCGACAGCGACCTGCCGGTTGTGTCCGGCTGTGCGGCAAAGCTCGATGAACTCGGAATAAACTATGAAATGCGCGTTATGTCCGCGCACAGAACCCCGGCGGATGTTGCGGAATTCGCACAAAACGCCTATAAACGTGATTTCGGCGTTATTATCGCCGCAGCGGGCAAGGCGGCGCATCTTGCGGGCTTTATTGCCGCAAACACAACTCTGCCCGTTATCGGCATACCCATCAAAGCTTCAACGTTTGACGGGCTGGATGCCCTGCTTGCAACGGTGCAGATGCCCTCGGGCGTGCCCGTGGCAACGGTTGCCGTCGACGGTGCGGCCAACGCCGCGATACTTGCGGCTCAAATGCTTTCGCTTGCGGAACCCGCACTTCACGAAAAGCTTGACGCAATGAGAATAAAAATGGCGGAGGATGTCCGCAAAAAGGATGCTGCATTGCAGCACAGAGATTAACAATAAACAAAGATAGCCGCAGCCCGTAATGATGCGGCTATCAAACTTTTTTTCGGGGACTGCGGTGCGAACGGCACTTTCAAAAAACGGTGCCGCTCCGACCGCGGAACCGAACGGCGAAACGCAAACAACAAAAATAACAAACAAGGCAAACGGATACCGAAAAGGAGGAACAAAAATGAAAAAGACTCAGCAGCTATACGAAGGCAAGGCAAAGAAGGTTTACGCAACCGATGTCGAAGGTATTTATATCGTTGACTATAAGGACGATGCAACCGCATTTAACGGCGAAAAGAAGGGCACAATCGCGGGCAAGGGTGTTATCAACAACCGCGTTACGAACTATCTCATGAAAATGCTTGAAGAAAAAGGCATTCCGACTCATTTTGTCGAACAGCTTTCCGACAGGGAAACGGCGGTCAAAGCCGTCCGCATCGTTCCTCTTGAGGTCATTGTCCGCAACGTTGCGGCGGGTTCGCTTGCAAAACGCATAGGTTTCCCCGAAGGCACGAAACTCAAAAGCACCGTTCTCGAACTTTGCTACAAGGACGATGCATTGGGCGATCCCATGATTAACGACAGCCATGTTTTTGCAATGGGTCTCTGCACGCCGGAGGAGCTTGAAACGATAAAAAAGTACGCTCTGAAAATCAACGAAATTTTGACCGCATTCTTTGCGGAAGTCAACATCGAGCTTATCGATTTCAAACTTGAGTTCGGAAGACTGAGCGACGGCACAATTGTGCTTGCGGACGAGATTTCGCCGGATACCTGCCGTTTCTGGGACAGCAAAACTCACGAAAAACTGGATAAGGATCGTTTCCGCCGCGACCTCGGCAATGTTGAAGGCGCATATCACGAGATCCTGCACCGCCTGATGGGCGAGTAAGCTTTTGTGCGAAACTCGGGAGAATTAACAGAATGATTTATCTGGATTGAGAACAGCAAAATGGATATTTTGGAAAACATAACCGAACACGAAACAACCTTTGAGCACCTCGGCGAGGAATGCGGCGTTGTGGGCATTGCCGCTTCAAAACGCGAAAACGTTGCCGCGCTTGCATATTATGCACTCTATGCTTTGCAGCACCGCGGGCAGCAGAGCGCAGGCATTGCCGTCAACGACGACGGCGTTATAAGCGCGCACTGCGATGAGGGGCTTGTCAACGAGGTGTTTGACGGAAATTCGCTTGCAAAACTCGGAACGGGAAGCATGGCGGTCGGGCATGTCCGCTATTCCACAACCGGCTACGAAAAGCGCATCAACTGCCAGCCTCTTGTGGTGAACCACATAAAGGGCACGATGGCGATAGCACACAACGGCAACCTTGTCAACGATGCCGAACTGCGTGAGGAACTGGAGCTTGCGGGTTCTATTTTCCACACAACGACCGACACGGAAGTCATTGCATACACAATTACCAAAGAACGGCTGACGGCTGATTCCATTGAGGAGGCCGTATCGCGCGCAATGGACAGGATAAAGGGTGCCTATTCACTCGTTATCATGTCGCCCAAAAAACTTATTGCCGCACGCGACCCGCACGGGTTCCGTCCGCTCTGCATCGGAGAACTGTCCGAAGGCGGTTACTGCTTTGCTTCCGAAACATGCGCGCTTGATGCAATGGGAGCGAAATTCCTGCGCGATGTTGAACCGGGCGAGATAGTTGTTGTTGAAAACAACGAGCTTCGCAACCTGCGCAGCCACTGCGGAAAAGTCAAGCCTGCGCTCTGCGTGTTTGAATACATCTATTTTGCGCGTCCCGACAGCGTTATTGACGGCTGTTCGGTGCATCTTGCGCGCCAGCGCGCAGGTTCGTTCCTTGCGCTTGAACATCCCGTGCAGGCGGATGTTGTTATCGGCGTTCCCGATTCCGGGCTTGATGCCGCGATCGGCTTTTCAAGACAGTCCGGCATTCCCTACGGCATAGGCTTTATCAAAAACAAATACATCGGCAGAACCTTCATTCAGCCGAAACAGAACGAGCGCGAAAAACTCGTTCGGATCAAGCTCAACCCCGTATCCGCAACTGTCAGCGGCAAGCGCGTTGTGCTTATCGATGATTCAATCGTTCGCGGAACAACAATCAAGCGTATCGTCCGCCTTCTGCGTGAAGCGGGCGCAACGGAGGTGCATGTGCGTTCCGCCGCGCCGAAATTCCTGTTCCCCTGCTATTTCGGCACGGATGTTCCCTCGCGGGAGGAGCTGATTGCAAACAAATACAACGATGAGGAACTTGTTCGCGAACTCGGGCTCGATTCCCTCGGTTTCCTGAGCGTTGAGAACGCAAGGCTGCTTGCCGGCAACGGCAAAACGGATTATTGTGTCGGCTGCTTCACGGGCGAATATCCCTGCGAGCCGCCCAAACGCCGCTATGTCAACAAATATGCGCGCAAGCTCAGCGAAAAATCCGATATGCCGCAGCCGAAAGAGTAACCGAACAGAAAAGCCGCGGCTCTGACGGGCCGCGAACGCAATCGAAACCACCGAACAAAATAAACCAAACGGATTTATCAGATCGAAAGGAAGAACATAAATGGCAAACAACAACAGCAGGAGCGAAAGCTACGAAAAAGCGGGCGTTGATATTACTGCGGGCTATCGCGCCGTTGAACTGATGAAAAAACACATTTCGCGCACGATCACGCCCGGTGCAATGCCCTCCATCGGAAATTTCGGCGGCCTGTTTGCACCGGATCTTGCAGGCATGAGCGAACCCATCCTTGTCAGCGGTACGGACGGCGTGGGAACGAAACTTAAGCTCGCCTTTTTGAGCGACAAACATAACACCGTCGGCATCGACTGCGTTGCAATGTGTGTGAACGACATCATCTGCTGCGGTGCAAAGCCTCTGTTTTTCCTTGACTATATCGCACTCGGCAAAAACATTCCCGAAAAAGTCGCCTCCGTTGTTGAGGGCGTTGCAGAGGGCTGCGTGCAGTCCGGCTGCGCACTTATCGGCGGCGAAACAGCCGAAATGCCGGGTTTCTACCCTGCGGACGAATATGACCTTGCAGGGTTTGCTGTCGGCATCGTGGACAGGAGCAAGGTGTTCGACATTGAAACGCAGCGTCCCGGAGATGTTATCATTGCGCTGCCGTCAAGCGGAGTTCATTCCAACGGCTTCTCCCTTGTGCGCAAGGTTTTCAATCTCAATTCAAACAATGCCGTGCTCGGAACCTACGTTGAATCCCTCGGAAAAACTCTTGGCGAAGCTCTGCTTGAGCCCACAAGGATTTACGTTAAACCCGTGCTGGAGCTTGCAAAGGAAGTCCGCATAAAGGGCTGTGCACATATCACCGGCGGCGGCTTCTATGAGAATATCCCGCGCTGCCTCAAAAAGGGCATTGCGGCAAGAATAAACAAAAACGCACTGCGCATTCATCCGCTTTTTGACCTTATCGCGTCAACGGGAGATATCCCCGAAAGGGACATGTTCAACACCTTCAACATGGGCGTCGGCATGTGCCTCATCGTTTCACGCGAGGATGCGGATCGTGCGCTTGAAATTCTCCGCGCAAACGGCGAGGAGGCTTACATCTGCGGCGACACCGTGCTCGGCGAAGGTATTGAGATATGCTGACGGGCGGAGAACTTTCCGCCGCGCTCGGCAAAAGCGGCAGCTGCGGCGGGGCCGAAGCTCCCCGCCGTCCGCGCGCTGCCGTGTTCGTTTCCGGAGGGGGAACGAACCTTCAGGCTTTGCTCGACAAGCGCGGTTCGGTTATAAAAAGCGGCGATATTGCGCTTGTTGTTTCCAACAAGCCGGATGCATTCGCACTTCAGCGGGCAAAAAATGCGGGCATTGAAGCGGTTTATCTTCCTCAAAACAGGCAGGACCCCGCACTGTTCGAAACGGCGGCGCGGAAACTGCTCGAGGAGCGCGAAATCGATGTTGTCGTGCTTGCGGGCTTTCTTGCAATACTGAGTGCGGATTTTACCGAAAGTTACGACAGGCGCATCATCAACGTGCATCCGTCGCTCATCCCGTCCTTCTGCGGAAAGGGGTACTACGGTCTGCGTGTTCACGAGGCTGCGCTTGCATACGGCGTGAAGGTCACGGGTGCAACGGTACACTATGTAAATGCGGTTGCCGACGGCGGCGAGATAATCATGCAGAAAGCCGTTGATGTGCTTCCGGGCGACACTCCGGAAACCTTGCAGCGGCGCGTTATGGAACAGGCGGAATGGGAATTGCTGCCCCTTGCGCTTGAACAGGTGTTTTTATCAATAAAATCAACAGAACAGTGAAACAAACAGTGAACAAACGAGTCGGAACCGAAATGCGAAAGGCGGAATAAATGAAAACTATCAACGAATACCTGAACGGCAATACCTATCCCGGACGCGGCGTGCTTATCGGAAAAAGTGCGGACAACGCACATTATGTGGCCGCATACTTCATCATGGGCAGAAGCGAGAACAGCCGCAACCGCATATTTGAACCGACCGAGGACGGCATCAGAACGCGGGCGTTCGACGAAAAAAAGCTGACAGACCCTTCGCTTATCATTTATTCTCCCGTGCGGAAGGTCAACGGCTGCACCGTCGTTACCAACGGCGACCAGACGGACACCGTTGCCTGCGAAATTGCGGAGGGCGGAAGCTTTGAATCCGCACTGCGCAAAAGGAGCTTTGAACCTGATGCTCCGAATTTTACCCCGCGCATCAGCGGCATTCTTTACCCCGAAACAGGCGAATACACCCTCAGCATACTGAAGGCGGAAACACCCGACGGCGCACGCTGCCGCAGGAATTTTTACAATTACGAACCCGAAGCGGGTACGGCACATCTTATCCACACATATGAGCATGACGGCTCGCCGCTGCCCTCGTTCTGCGGTGAACCGGTGCGCATTGCGCTGAACGCGCCCGATGCAGAGACTTTTGCCGAAGAAATTTGGGCAAGTCTTGATGAAAACAACCGTGTTTCGCTCTTTGTGCGCTTTATCGGCTGCGCGGACGGCGCGGAGGACACATTCATCATCAACAGGCACACCCGCTGAGCACTGTGCGGCTTTGCCAAAAAACGGAGCCGGTCAACGTCAACTTAAGTTACCCTGACCGACCGTAAGAGCGGAAACGAACCATAAACTATAGAACTTAATCGAATTAAACCGAACTACTAACGGAGGCAAACATGCGATACGAACTTAAATACGGCTGCAATCCCAATCAGAAACCCGCTGCAATTTCAATTGACGGCGAACTGCCGATTGCCGTTTTGAACGGCAGGGCGGGCTATATCAACCTTCTTGACGCACTCAACGGGTGGCAGCTCGTCAGAGAACTTCGCACCGCAACGGGACTTCCTGCGGCGGCATCGTTCAAACACGTCAGCCCGGCAGGTGCGGCCGGCGGCCTTCCGCTGAACGAGACGCTTCGCAAAATGTATTTTGTTGACGAAACAACAGAGCTTTCTCCCCTTGCCTGTGCCTATATCCGCGCAAGAGGTGCGGACAGAATGAGCTCCTTCGGAGATTTTATCGCCGTCAGCGACAAGGTCGATGTTTCGCTTGCAAAAGTTTTGAAGCATGAAGTTTCGGACGGCATTATTGCTCCGGATTACGATGAGGATGCGTTTGAGATCCTTTCCGCAAAGAAAAAGGGTGCATACACGGTTATTAAAATCGACGAAAACTATGTTCCCGCTCCCATTGAAACGCGCACGGTGTTCGGCATAACATTCGAACAGGGACGCAACGATTCAACGATTGACGAAAGCCTGCTTTCAAATATCGTGACCGAAAACAAAAACCTGCCCGAAAGTGCGAAACGCGACCTTGTTATTGCGCTTATCACGCTTAAATACACCCAGTCCAACTCCGTTTGCTATGTTGAAAACGGACAAACGATCGGAGTGGGCGCGGGTCAGCAATCCCGCATTCACTGCACACGCCTTGCGGGCAATAAAGCCGACCTTTGGCACCTGCGTTCGCATCCTTCCGTGCTGAACCTGCCGTTCCGTGCGGATATTCCGCGCCCCAACCGCGATAATGCAATTGATTTGTATTTAAACGAGGATGAATGCGGAGACGTGCTTGATGACGGAAATTGGCAGAATTTCTTCACCCGCCGCCCCGAGCCGATGACAAAGGAACAGAAGCGGGAGTGGCTGAGCAGGTTCGGCGAAACCGCACTTGCAAGCGATGCGTTCTTCCCGTTCGGCGATAATATCGAACGTGCTTTCCGCAGCGGCGTTGCCTATATTGCTCAGCCCGGCGGTTCGGTGCGCGATGATGCCGTTATTGAGGCATGCAACAAACACGGCATGGTCATGGCTTTTACCGGACTGCGCCTTTTCCACCATTGATTTTTAACGGAGCGGTTCATTCGAACTGTTCGGCACTCGGCGGTGCGTCGGGCGGACGGAAACGAACGGTCAATCAAACAGGTATATAAACAAACAGGTATATAAACGGACATAGTTTCCCGATGCAGGTGCGGAACATGCGGAAGGGACGGAACAAGGAACGGAATTTAGAGTAAAAAATGCAGATAACAAAGGATAAACTCAATATTGCCGTCATAGGCGGCGGCGGACGCGAACATGCGATAATCAGGCGGCTTGCTCAAAGCCGCAGAGCGGGAAAGATATATGCGCTTCCCGGAAACGGCGGAATTTCCCGCGAACATGCGGGCAGCGATTCATGCCCGGTGACCTGCACGGGCATTGCTGCAACGGATTTGGAAAAAACTGTTGATTTTGTGCTGAACAACGAAATTGACTTTGCTGCCGTGATTCCGGACGATCCTCTCGTTATGGGGCTTTGCGACATGCTGCGCGAAAAGGGCATTCCCTGCTTCGGCCCGAGCAAGGCTGCGGCAATAATCGAGGGCAGCAAGGCTTTTTCAAAGGAACTCATGAAGAAATACGGCATTCCGACAGCCGAATACAAGGTCTTTTCGGATGCCGATGCTGCGGCAGAATACGCAGCGCACCACAGCCTTCCCGTCGTTGTCAAAGCGGACGGGCTTGCTCTCGGCAAGGGCGTTATAATTGCAAAAACTCACGAGGAAGCGATTGAAGCCGTGAACGACATGATGCGGGG
>ERZ780137.1531-NODE-1531-length-12968-cov-2.346163_pt1 | contig 12968 bp, 8 predicted proteins | sample MGYA00511020_ERZ780137 | MGnify/ENA primary metagenome ERZ780137 (study PRJEB29588, sample SAMEA2157917) | human gut metagenome | biome: human gut; feature: human-associated habitat; material: faeces | place: Denmark | collected 2008/2010 ... | reverse complement strand
GGCGCACTGACTCGTATCAAGAGCTATCACGACTACGGCACTTTCACACCGATTCAGGTCGGCGCGATCGAAGCCTTGAACGGTCCTCAGGAATGCGTCGAAGAAGTCAGAAAAGAATACGAACACCGTCGCGACGTGATGGTCAAAGGCCTGCATGACTTAGGCTGGATGGTAGAAAAACCCAAGGCCTCCATGTACATCTGGGCTGAGCTCCCCGAGTTCTACAAGTCCATGGGCAGCGTGGAATTCTCCAAACGCCTGTTGGAGAAAGCCAAGGTCGCCGTTTCTCCCGGCATCGGTTTCGGTGAATACGGTGAAGGCTTTGTGCGTATCGCCCTGATCGAAAACGCCGATCGTATTCGTCAGGCCCTGCGCGGTATTCGTCAGATGTTCAAAGAAGACGGTCTGATCCAGCCCAAGACGAAGAAATTCCATCGTCGCTGGAAGGGCGAGCCGGCCCCGGCTGCTCCGGAAAAGAAACCGGCAGCACCCAAATTCGCCAAGGTCAAGAACATTCCTACCAAGGGTTCTAAGAAACCCAAGGCAAAAGCAGCTTCCAAGAAAAAATAGTTAAACGCAAGGAGAGGAAATGGCAACGGAAATCAAAGTCGGTTTGGCCGGTTTCGGTAATGTCGGCAAAGGCACATACGACATCTTAAAAAGAAACCATTCTTTAATCAGGCAAAGAGCGGGTGCGCCGATCTCGGTCAAACGCGTGACCGTCCGCAATGTCGACCGCGTTAAACTTCTGGTCGACGAAGATGTGATCGTCACCAACGATTGGCATGATCTGGTTAATGACCCGGAAGTCAACGTTGTGGTTGAGGCCATGGGCGGCATCGAGCCTGCAAAATCTTTGATTTTGGCCGCTATCGACGCCGGCAAGCATGTCGTGACCGCAAACAAAGCTTTGCTGGCAGAACACGGCAACGAGATTTTCTCTGCCGCTCAGACCAAAGGCGTCAATGTCGCCTTTGAAGCCGCCGTTGCCGGTTCCATTCCGATTGTTAAGGCGCTGCGCGAAGGCTTAGCCGCCAACCGCGTCTCTTCGATCGCCGGCATCATCAACGGAACCTGCAACTTCATCCTCTCTACCATGCGTGATACCGGACGCAGTTTCGACGATGTGCTCAAAGAAGCTCAGCGCTTGGGTTACGCCGAAGCCGATCCGACCTTCGACATCGAAGGTACGGACTCCGCTCATAAACTGATGCTTCTCTCGGCTATTGCTTTCGGCGTTCCGGTCGATATGACTAAAGTTCATATCGAAGGCATTACACATCTGGAAGCCAAAGACATTAAGTTTGCCGAAGAACTCGGCTACCGCATCAAGCTGCTCGGCATCACCAAGTACACCGATTACGGCATCGAACTTCGCGTCCATCCGGCGCTTGTTCCCACACGCCGCCTGCTCGCCAATGTAGAAGGCGCGATGAACGCCGTCGTTGTGAAAGGCGACGCCGCCGAAAGTTCTCTTTACTACGGCAAAGGCGCCGGCTCTGAGCCGACCGGTTCTGCCGTGGTTGCAGACTTGATCGATATCGCTCGTACTGCGGAAGTGGCTGTCTCCGAGCGTCCTCGTATGCCGACCACAACGCATAACCCGAAAGCCAAATCTTTTGCTGACTTCGGCGATACGGTCTGCTCTTACTACCTGCGCATTCCCGTTGAAGACAAACCCGGCGTTTTGGCGGAAATCGCCCGTATTCTGGCCGACAACAAGATTTCTATTGAGTCTTTGATCCAGAAAGAAGCACCTTTGGAGGACGCTTCTACCGAAATCATTCTGTTGACGCACAGCACCCGTGAAGCGGATATTCAAAGAGCCATCCGTACGATGCAGCAGCTGGCCAATGTCCGCGGCGCCATCGTGCTTCTGAGAAAGGAAGAATTACAGTAATGCAATATGTGTCTACACGCGGCGGCGTGCCCGCCGCCTCTTACAGCGAAATTGTTCTTCAGGGTTTGGCGCGTGACGGCGGCTTGTTCGTGCCTAAGGTCTACCCGCAGGTTTCGAAAGAAACTCTAAAGAACTGGCGCGGCCTCTCTTACGCTCAGCTCGCGACTGCCGTGACAAGTCTTTTTGCCAAAGATATGCAGCGCTCGGATATCGCCCGTCTGTGCGAAACCACTTACACGCCCGAAGTTTACTGTCACGGCCGCGAAGGCACGGATTTCAAAAAAATCGCGCCCGTCGTTTGGCTGGAAAATGACTTCGGCATTCTCGAGCTCTCCAACGGTCCGACGCTCGCCTTTAAAGACATGGCGATGCAGTACCTGGGTTCGCTCTTTGAGTTTGTGCTCGCCCGCAAAGAAACCCGCCTGAATATTCTCGGCGCCACGAGCGGAGATACCGGCAGCGCAGCCGAATACGCTATGAAAGGCCGTGAAGGCATTCAGGTCTTCATGCTTTCGCCAGCCGGCCGCATGAGCAGATTCCAGAAAGCTCAGATGTATTCCCTGCAGGATAAGAACATTTTCAATATTGCCGTCCAAGGCAGTTTTGATGATGCTCAGGATATCGTCAAAGCCGTATCCGGCGACTTGACCTTTAAGACCGAGCATCACATCGGCGCTGTGAATTCCATTAACTGGGCACGAATTGCCGCTCAGGTCATTTACTACTTCAGCGCTTGGCTCCAAGCTACCGAATCCGAAGATGAAGAAGTCACATTCTCCGTGCCCTCCGGCAACTTCGGTGACGTTTTAGCAGGCTGGATCGCCAAGCAGATGGGGCTCCCTGTGGCTCGTCTGATCGTAGCTACCAATGAAAACGATGTCCTCTATGAATTCTTCCGCAGCGGCCGCTATCGCATTCGCGATTCTGCACATACCTTTGTGACGAGTTCTCCGTCCATGGATATTTCCAAGGCTTCCAACTTCGAACGCTATATCTACGACATCACTGGCAGAAATCCTGAGCGTGTGGTAGAGCTCTGGACCGAGCTGGCTCAGAAGAAGGAATTCCTTCTCAATGCAGAAGAATGGGCAGCTGTGAAGGCAAGCGGCTTTACCGCTTCCAGAAGCACCCACGCCGACCGTTTGGCCTGCATCAAGCGCGTTTGGGATCAGTACGGCTTCCTTGTGGATCCGCACACAGCGGACGGCATCAATGCGGCAATGAAAGAACGAATCCCGGGTGTAAAGACCATTTGTTTGGAAACCGCATTACCTGCTAAATTTGCAGCTACGATTAAAGAAGCCGTCGGCTTTGAACCTCCGGTTCCGGCCGGCTACGAAGATCTGCTCGAAAAACCGCAGAAAGTGCTGGAAATGCCTGCGGATGCGCAGTTGGTTAAAAATTTCCTCGCCGAGCATGACGTCGGGAAATAAGTTTTAATTTGAAGAGGCTTGCTTAACCGCAGGCCTTTTTGTTTTTATGAAGATTGTTAATTTTGTTGGATACTCCGGCAGCGGCAAAACTACCCTGATCGAAAAAATCATCGCGCTGCTCGCTGAGCGCGGCCTCAAAGTCTCGGCCGTTAAAAACGCCCATCACAATGTCGATATCGATAAGCCCGGGAAGGATTCTTATCGTTTTCGTGAAGCAGGTGCGACGCAGGTTATTGTGCATACCGACGAACGCTGGGCCATGCTCACCGAGACGCCGAAAGAAAAGCCCACGCTGTCGGATTTAATTCGTCATTTAGATCCTGCGGACATCGTGATTGTCGAAGGCTTTAAGACCGAAGAGCAGGAAGCGCTTCGTCTGGAGGTTTGGCGCAAGCTCGAACGGCATGAAACACCGATTTGCGCACACGACAAGCGCATCGCTGCGGTCGTGACCGATACGACACACCCGGCATTTGGAAATCTGCCGATTTTTGATATAAATGATGCCGAAACCATTACTCGCTTCATAGTTCGAGAGCTTGGTCTCGAAGACGGAGAAACACGGAAATGCTGACAGTTGAACAAGCAAAAGCAAAGATTTTGGAAGGTGCGGAGGCGGTTGCCGAAGTAGAAGATATGGTGACCCTTTATTCGGCAGGCAAGATCCTCGCCCAAGACATCGTCTCCGAAATTAAAGTCCCTCCTCTGGATAATTCTCAGATGGACGGATATGCCGTTCGCTGCGCCGATTTTGCAGGCGGTCGCCGCAATTTCCCGGTTTCTCAGCGAATTTTTGCCGGCCACGTCGGTACTGAACTTGAACCCGACACTGTCGCCCGCATCTTCACCGGCGCCCCCATCCCTCCGGGAGCCGATGCGGTTATACCTCAGGAAGAAGCTTCCGAGATGGAAGACGGCAGCGTTGAATTCCATTGTGATCCTAAAGCCGGTGCCTGGATTCGAAGAGCAGGCTGCGATATTGATGTCGGCCAGACTGTATTGAAGAAGGGCGACCGCTTAACGCCTCCGGCGCTCGGCGTTGCCGCGAGCATCGGCGTTTCCACAGTTAAGGTTTATCGTCCGATTCGTGTTTCGCTTTTCTTCACCGGTGATGAACTCGCGATGCCGGGAGAAAAGCTTGTCGAGGGCGGCATCTACAACTCCAACCGCTTTGTCCTGCGCGGACTGCTCCATCAGCTGGGCTGCGATGTGGTGGATTACGGCAATATTCCTGATACGTTTGAAGCAACTCTGGAAGCTTTCCGTAAAGCCTCACGCAAGTCTGATTTCATTCTGACCAGCGGCGGCATGAGCGTAGGCGAAGCCGACTTTATTCGCCGAGCCGTTGAAGAGCTCGGTAAGATGCAGATGTGGCGCATCGCCATGAAGCCGGGCAAACCGGTCGCCAAAGGTGAAGTTCGCGGCGTTCCGTTTATCGGCCTTCCCGGCAATCCCGTCTCCGGCTTTGTGACCTTCCTGCTGTTTGCTCAGCCGCTGATTCTTAAACTTTCCGGTCGCGGCCAGATTGATGTGAAGGGTTATATCCTTCCGCTGGCCTTTGATTACAAGTGCGGATCCCGCCGCGAATTCATCCGTGTCCGCCGCAACGGCGCCGGAGAGCTGGAAAACTACCGAACTCAAAACTCGGCAGTGCTCAGCTCCTGCACCTGGGCAGATGGCTTAGCCGACATTCCGGCTGAAGCTGACTTGAAGAAGGGCGATTTGGTGACCTACATCCCATTCACAGAATTCAACTTATAAGAGGCGTCAATGAAGATTGCAGTTCAAACAGAAGACTTTGATGTTCAGGCTGAAGTAGCGGCACTGCATGCGTCTCCCAAAGTCGGCGCCGTCGTGATGTTTTTAGGCACGGTTCGCGACCTTAACGAAGGTGACGAGGTCGCTTCCATGACGTTGGAGCACTATCCCGGCATGACCGAAAAAGCCCTTACGGCCATTGTGGAAGAGGCAAAGAAGCGCTGGGACATTATGGATGCGACCGTGATTCATCGTGTCGGCGAATTATTCGCCACGGATCAGATCGTTTTTGTCGGCGTTTCCGGCGCCCATCGCGGGGAAGCATTTAAAGCCTGCGAGTTCATTATTGACTACTTAAAGACCGAAGCCCCGTTCTGGAAGAAGGAAAAGGTGGGCGAGGGCACCCGTTGGGTACAGGCCAAAGAGACCGACGAAGCTGCAAAATCCAGGTGGACCAAATAAGCTCAAAATAAGAGAAAAACGCACGTCCGTCTCCGCGGACTCTTCAGAATAGACGCATAGGGGAACAGGAGTTGATTCCGAATGTTTCCTTAACAAAAGGAGATTCAAACTCTTATGCGTCAAGATCAATTTACAACTCGGTTCCAAGAGTTGCTCGGAGAAGCACAATCGATGGCTGTTGAGCGTTCCCAGCAGTACATCGATCCGCTTCACTTGCTGCTTGCGGTATTAAAGGACACCGAGGGCACCGGAAGGACGCTCTTAGAGCGCTCCGGCGTGAGAGTCAGAGAACTCGAACGTAAGGTGAAGGAAGCGATCGGCAAACTGCCGGAAGTTCCCGGAGCTGCCGACAATGTCCAAATCAGCCGTGAGTTGATGGCAATTCTTAATTCGATGGAAAGGGAGGCCGAAAGACTCGGCGATAAATTCATTTCCACCGATCTCTTCCTTTTAGCTTTATGCGACAGCAAGTGTGACGCCGCACACCTTGCGCAAGAGGAAGGCCTCAATAAACCGAGCCTAGAAAATGCAATTTTATCCGTGCGCGGAGGTGAAAAAGTGGACAATCCCGAAGCTGAGAACAATCGTGAAGCCCTAAAGAAATACACGGTTGACCTAACCGAAAAGGCCAAAGAAGGAAAGCTCGACCCTGTGATCGGGCGAGATGACGAGATTCGTCGTGCGATGCAGATTCTGCAGCGCAGAAGTAAGAACAATCCTGTTCTTATCGGCGAACCTGGTGTTGGTAAGACCGCTGTGGTTGAAGGCTTAGCACAGCGTATTGTGAACGGTGAAGTGCCCGACACACTGCGCAACAAACGCGTCTTAAGTCTCGATATGGCAGGACTTGTCGCCGGTGCGAAATACCGCGGCGAATTCGAAGAACGTCTGAAAGCACTGCTGAAAGAAGTGGTTGCCGAAGAAGGCCGTATCATTCTGTTTATCGATGAAATCCATACAGTGGTAGGTGCCGGTAAGACAGAAGGTGCAATGGATGCCGGCAACATGCTCAAACCTGCACTTTCCCGCGGTGAACTGCATGTGATCGGTGCGACGACCTTGGACGAGTACAGAAAGTACATCGAAAAAGATCCCGCTCTGGAACGTCGTTTCCAGAAAGTGATCGTCAACGAACCGAGCGTCGAAGACACGATTGCTATTCTGCGCGGTCTGCAGGAAAAGTACGAAGTTCATCATGGTGTCGAAATTACCGACCCGGCGATTGTGGCTGCTGCTGAACTTTCCGCCCGCTACATTACCGATCGTTTCCTTCCGGACAAGGCTATTGACCTGATTGATGAAGCGGCAGCGCGCATCAAGATGGAAATTGACTCCAAGCCTGAAGAACTCGATAAGCTGGACCGTCGCCTGATTCAATTGAAGATTGAACGTGAAGCCGTTAAGAAAGAAAAAGACGAAGCCAGCAAGAAACGCTTGAGCGGTTTGGAAGAAGAAATCGCTAAGTTAAGCCGCGAGTATTCCGATTTGGAAGAAATCTGGAAGAAAGAAAAGAACGCCGCGTTAGGATCTAAAGAAGTCCGTGACGAAATCGACAAGCTCAAGACCAAGATGGAAGAGCTTCGTCGTTCCGGCAAGTATGAAGAACTCGCTGCGATCCAGTACGGCAAACTTCCCGAACTTGAAAAACAGCTGGTGAAGGAAGAAAAAGAAGAAACCAAGCTCTACGATGAAAAACCGAAGCTCCTGCGTACGCAGGTAGGCGCTGAAGAAATCGCTGAAGTGGTTTCCCGCGCAACCGGTATTCCGGTCTCCAAGATGATGGAAGGCGAACGCCAGAAACTTTTGGATATGGCCAAGTACATCGGCAAGCGCGTTGTCGGACAGAAAGAAGCGGTTGATAAAGTCGTTGACGCCATCCTTCGTTCTCGTGCCGGCCTGTCCGACCCGAACCGTCCTTATGGTTCCTTCCTCTTCCTCGGTCCGACAGGCGTCGGTAAGACGGAGCTCACCAAGGCTTTGGCCGAATTCCTGTTCGACACTGAGGACGCCATGATCCGTATCGATATGAGCGAATTCATGGAGAAACACTCCGTGGCTCGTTTGATCGGAGCGCCTCCGGGATATGTCGGCTATGAAGAAGGCGGCTACTTAACAGAAGCCGTACGCCGTAAACCTTACAGCGTGATTCTTCTCGACGAAGTTGAAAAAGCTCACCCGGATGTCTTCAACATCCTGCTTCAGGCATTGGACGACGGCCGTATGACCGACGGTCAGGGACGCACGGTTGACTTCAAGAACACCGTCATCATTATGACTTCCAACCTCGGTTCTCAGGAAATTATGAACCGTCAGGGTGAAGATCCTGAAGTTGTGAAGGAAGCCGTAATGGACGAAGTCAAGAAGCACTTCAGACCCGAATTCATTAACCGTATTGATGAAATCGTTGTCTTCAATGCCCTTGATCAGAAGGCTATTCGCGAAATCGCCCGTATCCAGATTCGTAAGCTTGCTAAACGTATGGAGCAGCAGAATATTGGTTTGGATGTTACCGAAGCGGCTCTGGACGAAATCGGTAAGGTCGGCTTTGATCCGCTGTTCGGTGCACGTCCGCTGCGCCGTGCTGTCCAAGACTATCTGGAGAACCAGATTGCGGTGGATATCCTTAAGGGTAAATACGCTCCGGGAGACACGGTGTTTGTGGACTATGTTGACGGAAAATTCATTTTTGAAGACCGTAAAGACAATCGATAAGATCGTCTGATCAAATCTGAGTTAAGAGGCTGAGAGACCAACAATCTCTCGGCCCTAACTTATTTTGGAAGACGCGAGGGATAGAATAAGAAAAAACACTCTTAAGCCACGCCATGTACGCACAAGGAACTCGCGGTCACGACATCCTCGCGATTTTTCTCGTTTCGATCGCCCACGCCAGCTCGCATTTCTATCACTTAGTGATTCCGTCTCTGTTTCCTTGGATACTTCCGCACTTCGGAATGAATTTTCTTCAGGGCGGAACCCTGATGACAACGTTCTTTGTCACAAGTGCTGTCGGCCAGTCGATGAGCGGCTTTCTGGTTGATAAAGTAGGCGGCCGGACCTCAATGTATACGGGCTTGGTTTTGCTGATTGCCAGTGCCGTGGCCTTAGGCATGGCAGAAAATGTCCCGATGCTTTATCTCTCGGCGATGCTCGCTGGCGCCGGCAACTCGGTATTTCATCCGAGCGACTATTCGCTGATGAACTACAACATTCAGGATCGCTTCTTAGGCCACGCTTTTGCCTGGCATAACATCACCGGCAATATCGGCTGGGCGATTTGTCCCTTCTTTATGGTGACGACGGCCGGTTGGTTCGGCTGGAGAGGCGCAGCGTTTGCGGCTTCTTCCGTGGCGTTGATTGTTCTTGTCATTGAGCTTGTATTCAGAGGTGTTTTCTCTCGCGATTCTGTTCGCGACACTACACCGCCGACTCCGAAAGAGAAAGAAGAGGGGACTTTCGGATTTCTGCGAGTGCCGGATGTATGGTACTGCTTCATGTTTTTCTTCTTTACGTCTGGGGCCTTCGGCGTTCTTCAAAGCTTTTCTCAGACGATTTTCAAGAATGCCTATCACTTGAATCTGACCGGGGCTTCGGCGGCACTGACTGCATACCTGTTGGGCGCCGGGGCGGGTGCTTTGATCGGCGGCTTTTTAACGAACCAGCATAAGATCTCGAGCAATCGCGTTGTGGCACTGTGCCTTACGTTTGCTGCTGTGATGGCGGCTATTCTGGCGTCTCAGATCCTGACCGGATACTGGGCAGTTGTTTTAATGTGTCTGATGGGTCTGGGAACAGGCGTGGCTGCTCCAAGTCGAGACATTATGATTCGCGGAGCGACGGTTGCGAAGTTAGGAAAGAAATCATTTGGCCGCGTTTACGGTTTTACTTATTGCGGAATGGATGTGGGTCAGTCTCTGACACCGATTTTGTTTGGACCGCTTCTTGACGTCGGTATGTTTACAGCCGTTCTTTTCGGTGTTGCGATTCTTCAGACCTTTGCAATTTTTACGGCGCTCCGCGTCTCGACTCAGTCAAGTCCGTCGGCGCCTTAAAGAAGCCTGGGTGTAAGCTCGTCCATATCGCCGAGATTCAACATGTTTTCGGTGTCTTCTTCCAGGCGGTTTCCAATGGCGATTCCGAGGAGGCGAACGGTCTGATGGTTGAAATCGATTTTTTCAAGCAAAGACTCAGCTGTTTTGAGGATTTGGGATTTCTCATTAAAGACTGAGTTAGACGTCTGAGTTCTTGTGATTGTCTTGAAGTTATGGAAACGTACTTTTAACGTCAGCGAGCGACCGAGGAAATCATTTTTACGCAGACGCGTCATCAGATAGTCCGTCAGTTCCGAGAGCGTATCTTCTAACTTATTGAGATTTCCTTCGTCTTTGGAGAGTGTGATCTCAGCGCTGACCTGTTTGCGGATGCGTTCGGTTCTGACAGGACGATCGTCAATACACCGGGCAAAGTTGTAATACGACAGTCCCGAACTGCCGAATTGCTCGACTAAAAATGAAAGATCTTTTTCTCGCAAATCTTTTCCGGTAAAGATGCCGAGGGCCTCCATCTTTTGCGAGGTCACCGGACCGACGCCCCAAATAGCCTTCACAGGAAGACGATCAATGAACTTAAGTGCCGCATTCGGATGGATCACGCATAAGCCGTCGGGCTTGCGCCAGTCGCTTGCGATTTTGGCGAGGAATTTGTTGTAGGAAACGCCGGCAGAAATAATGAGACCGACTTCACGACGAACATCTTCTTTGATGAGCTTTGCGATTTCCATCGCATAACCATAGTCGCGCCAGACGTCTGTGACGTCTAAGAATGCCTCATCGATAGAGACTTGTTCAATGAGATTTGTGTAGCGAGAAAAAATTTCGAAGACTTCGGCTGATGCTTTTTTGTACTCGTCCATTCGTCCGGGAACAAAAATCAAATTTGGACATAGCCTTGCGGCAACTGAGGAGGGCATTGCGGAACGTACTCCGAACTTTCTTGCTTCGTAAGAAGCAGACGCAACGACACCTCGAGCGGAATTTAATCCGACGGCAATTGCCTTCCCTTGAAGCGAAGGATTATCTCGCTGTTCAACGGAAGCGAAAAAAGCGTCGAGGTCGAGGTGAAGTATTCGGCGATAGTTATCGAAATTCATAGGCGAATTTTCGCATTATTCATGGCTTTTATCTTGCTGAAAAAAGTAAGGAATTTTCTGAAAAATAGGATTTCTTAAAAAGAGTAGGAACTCGTTCTATCCCATCACAAAACTGGCAAACTCAAGAACCAGAGGAGACGAGGATGAATAAAGCATTAAAAGGCATGGCGATGGCCGGACTAGCGGCTGTTTTTTGGGGATCAATGGGTGTTGCAGGACAGTATTTACTTCAAAATTGTCACTTTACACCGATGGATTTGATCTCTATACGCATGCTCCTTGCAGGCTCGATCTTCGTTGGCATTGAGTTCTTTCTTTTAAAGAAGGGGGCTCTGAAAGTATTTGAAACCAAGCAGAACATTATCGATCTGATAATTTACACGTTAACAATTATCGGAACGCAATTAACGTTCTTTGTTTGTATTCAATACGCAAACGCACCTTTTGCCGCTGTTTTAACTGCAACTGTTCCATTGTGGATCATGATTTTCATGGTGGTATTTCAGCATAAACGGCTCACTGTGAAAGAAGTTTTTTGCGGACTTGTAGCTGTAGCCGGAGTGGTTCTAGTCGTAACCGGCGGATCATTTAAAAACTTCAACGTCTCAGGTATCGGCTTTTGGGCCGGTATCGGATCTGGAATCACAGGTGCTTTTTATGTTCTGTTGCCTCAAAAATTTATTGCGCGTGTCGGTTCCGGGTTAGCAACGAGCTGGGCACTTTTGCTTACCGGCGTTACTGTGACGTTGTTCAGTCACTTTTGGAACGAACCTTTGGACTGGACCGTCTACTCAATTTTGGCTTATGCGTTTATTGTGCTTTTCGGAACGATTGCGGCGTTTTGGCTTTTTCAAGCGGCTGCCGAAATTATCCCGGCAGATATTGCCGGCATGATGGAGACCTTCGACCCAGTAGCTGCAACTCTACTGAGCATGATATTTCTTGGGGTGAGCGTTAATTCTTGGGAGTGTATTGGCGGGGCATTGATTCTTGGCGCTGTTGCTTTTCTTGCCGTTCCCTCGAAGCATCCGTTTCTCATCCACTATTCCAGAAAGGCGAGAGCGAGTTTTTCGCAAACTGACAAAGATTAGGCAACTATCTTTTTGACGAGAGTGGCATTTGTTTACAACGTGGATGATTGTACCGAAGTGGAGTAGGGTGTAAACGAAAGTTTGTCTCGCTCTTGGACGCCGAATATTTGGTCTCAGCGACAGTTAGAAGAATGTGATTCGGAGACTTTTTAGAAAAATATTCTGGCTACGCCACTAGACAGTTCCAGTAATCCTTGGAAGAATGTAGTATTGAAACCTTAGAGTTCGAGTTCAACGCCGAGGACTGGAGTTTCAATAGTTATTGAAACGTGACAGGCGGATCTTTTAAAAACTTCAATGTATCGTTTCAGTAGTTGTTAGAAGAATGTAGTATTGAAGCACATGAGCGCCTTGTCTGTAAGCAGTTGGGAGTAGTTTCAGTAGTTGTTAGAAGAATGTAGTATTGAAGCCACACATACGGAAGGGTTCCCGTTCGAGTGCTATGGTTTCAGTAGTTGTTAGAAGAATGTAGTATTGAAGCTTACTCCTTCGTTCTCGGTTGCTCGGTCGATCTCGTGTTTCAGTAGTTGTTAGAAAAATGTAGTATTGAAGCACAGCATTTGAGCAGAGTTGAGCGTGTATTTAGCGGTTTCAGTAGTTGTTAGAAGAATGTAGTATTGAAGCTATCTCATCCCGTTTTTTGTGGATGAGGTTCTTCCGTTTCAGTAGTTGTTAGAAGAATGTAGTATTGAAGCTATAAGGCATTTGATTCGGCTCATCATTAAATTGTGTTTCAGTAGTTGTTAGAAGAATGTAGTATTGAAGCTCACCAAGCACGCCAAAAGCAGAAAGGTTACTCTGGTTTCAGTAGTTGTTAGAAGAATGTAGTATTGAAGCATAAAGCTGTTTTTGCGGTATGCGGCATTTTCGCGTTTCAGTAGTTGTTAGAAGAATGTAGTATTGAAGCTAGAAGTGATCCACGAGACCAGGTACGGAATAAACGTTTCAGTAGTTGTTAGAAGAATGTAGTATTGAAGCAAATGTGTCTCCGGGTAAAACTTCATCCACAAAGAAGTTTCAGTAGTTGTTAGAAGAATGTAGTATTGAAGCTGGAAAACAAGTTTATGAAAAGTTCGACCCTGTAACGTTTCAGTAGTTGTTAGAAGAATGTAGTATTGAAGCCAGAATTAAGATATTTAAAGGGCAAAGGCTGATTAGAGTTTCAGTAGTTGTTA
>ERZ780137.1526-NODE-1526-length-13062-cov-4.368725_pt1 | contig 13062 bp, 10 predicted proteins | sample MGYA00511020_ERZ780137 | MGnify/ENA primary metagenome ERZ780137 (study PRJEB29588, sample SAMEA2157917) | human gut metagenome | biome: human gut; feature: human-associated habitat; material: faeces | place: Denmark | collected 2008/2010 ... | reverse complement strand
GTATAATAAGAAGCGGAGAGCGCATAACTGCGACTTCTCTATAAAAAGGCTTATTACCTGCTCTGCAGGTGATGCAATAATACTATAAAGAAAGAGGTAAAAAAAATGGCAAACATCGATTTAACAAAGTACGGTATTACCGGAACAACTGAAGTTGTCTACAACCCTTCTTACGAAATGCTTTTCGAAGAAGAGACAAAAGCTGGTCTCGAGGGTTATGAAGTAGGAAAGAACACAGAGCTTGATACTGTTAACGTTATGACAGGTATCTATACAGGCCGTTCTCCTAAAGACAAATACATCGTTATGGATGAGAACTCTAAAGACACAGTATGGTGGACATCTGATGCCTACAAGAATGATAACCATCCAATGCCAGAAAACGTATGGGCAACAGTAAAAGATATCGCTAAGAAAGAGCTCTGCAACAAGAGATTATTCGTAGTTGATGCATTCTGTGGCGCAAACGCTGATACAAGAATGGCAGTTCGTTTCATCGTTGAGGTTGCTTGGCAGGCTCACTTTGTTACAAACATGTTCATCAAACCTACAGAAGAAGAATTAAAGAACTTCGAGCCTGATTTCGTTGTATACAATGCTTCTAAGGCTAAAGTTGAAAACTACAAAGAGCTTGGTCTTAACTCTGAGACATGTGTAGCATTCAACATCACAAGCAGAGAACAGGTTATCATCAATACATGGTACGGCGGAGAAATGAAGAAGGGTATGTTCTCTATGATGAACTACTACTTACCACTTAAGGGTATCGCTTCTATGCACTGCTCTGCTAACTGCGATATGGAAGGAAAGCATACAGCTATCTTCTTCGGTCTTTCAGGAACAGGTAAGACAACACTTTCTACAGATCCAAAGAGACGTCTGATCGGTGATGATGAGCACGGCTGGGATGACAACGGTGTATTCAACTTTGAAGGTGGATGCTATGCTAAGGTTATCAACCTTGATAAGGATTCTGAACCTGATATCTACAATGCAATCAAGCGTAACGCTCTTCTTGAGAATGTAACACTTGATGCTAATGGTAAGATTGATTTTGCTGATAAGAGCGTTACAGAAAACACTCGTGTATCTTATCCAATTAACCACATTAAGAATATTGTACGTCCTATTTCTTCAGCACCAGCTGCAAAGAATGTAATCTTCCTTTCAGCAGATGCTTTCGGCGTACTTCCTCCAGTATCTGTTCTTACACCAGAGCAGACACAGTACTACTTCCTTTCAGGTTTCACAGCTAAGCTTGCTGGTACAGAGCGTGGTATTACAGAACCTACTCCTACATTCTCAGCTTGCTTCGGTCAGGCTTTCCTTGAGCTTCACCCAACAAAGTATGCTGAAGAACTTGTTAAGAAGATGAAGATGAGCGGTGCTAAGGCTTACCTCGTTAACACAGGTTGGAACGGCACAGGCAAGAGAATCTCAATCAAGGATACTCGTGGTATCATCGATGCAATCCTTAACGGAGATATCCTCAATGCTCCTACAAAGAAGATTCCATTCTTCAACTTTGAAGTACCTACAGAACTTACAGGTGTTGCAACAGAGATTCTTGATCCTCGTGACACATATGCTGATGCTTCTGAATGGGAAGTAAAAGCTAAAGACTTAGCTGGCAGATTCATTAAGAACTTCGCTAAATACGAAGGAAATGAAGCTGGTAAAGCACTTGTTTCAGCAGGTCCACAGTTATAATTATAAACAATGAGTATATGGCTTCATGCCGATATGTCATGTGTTTTTAGATTACTTTAAAAGCACCGCTTCCGGGCAATCCGGAAGCGGTGCTTTTGTAAGCTTCTGCCTATGAAGAATATACTCTTTACAAGTTTCGTAAATTCAATAATTATCAACCAAGAAAATCATATTTTGAGCTGTTGAATGAAGACATAATATCTGCTGTAGAACTATATGTACTGCTCACACTCTGCAAATTAGCTTCAGCATTACTCTCAATCCTGTCTGTAACAAACGAAAGCTTTTTCATAAATTCAGAATCACTTCCAAATATTTTTTCAAGTGAATCAACGTCTGCCTTTTTAAGCTTATCAGAATCAACCTCAAGAGTTCCGTCACTGTTATAAGTTATTCCGACTTTTTCAAGTGATTCCTTAATACTCTCTGGAAGTCCCTTTAATGCTTTCTTATAGAATTCGTCAAGGCTTGAGGACGTTTTTGACATAACTTCAACAAGCGAATTATATTTATCTATAAGTTCCTGTGCTGCTGCTGTAACCTTTGAAGTATCTTTGCTTTCTCTTGCATCTTTAAATACTGTACTCTTTTCACCTGCAAGCTTATCAATAGCATTCTGCAAATCCTCTGATGATTTATCAGTATTTTCATATCCTGTTTTGGAAACTTTTGCTTTCAGCATCTGTGTCGCTGCTGATGTGCTGCCATTTATGCTGTTAAGCATCGAATCTGCTGAACTATCATTATTAATATAATCAAGCAATGTTGAATTATTAATTGGAAGTCCCGCTTTTCTTGCTGTCTCATTTAACATCTGTGTAGTAACTCTCATATTTCTCTCCTTTCCGCTTTATGTTGTATATTTTTTATCAAATGCACATATATATTTTATCGGTCATTTTTTTATATAAATAACCCCGGCAAAAGACTCTTTGTGACTTTTACCGGGGTTTTATAAAGGAGGCCTTTGCCTATGAAAAGCAGTTTAAAATCAACCCTTTACACCACCAAGCGTAACACCTCTTACAATAAATTTTGAAAGACACAGATAAACTATAATAACCGGAAGAATTGCAAATCCAAGCATCATATAAACCTTACCCATATCAAACTTCAAAAAGTCAGCACTTCTAAGCTGTGCAATAAGTATTGGAAGTGTTTTTTTGCTATCCTTATTAAGAAGAAGCGAAGGAATAAAATAGTTATTCCATGAAGCAACGAAAGTGAATATCGCCTGTACTGCAATTGCCGGCTTCATAAGTGGAAGCACTATCTGATTAAATATTCTGAATTCATGTGCACCATCAATTCTTGCAGCTTCAACAAGTTCAATCGGAAGTACACTGTCCATATACTGCTTAATAAAGAAAAATACTACCGGTGAAGCTATTGAAGGAACAACAAGCGGTATGAATGAATTCATCAGATGCATATCACTCATCTGCTTGATAAATCCAAGTGCTGATACCTGTGTAGGCACCATCATTATAATCATAATAAATGTAAATGCCAGTTTCTTAAATCTGAAATTATAAGCATGTATTGCATACGCTGTAAGTGCCGAAAAATATACTGAAAGAATTGCTGTTCCACTGGCTACAAGAAGGCTGTTTGCCATGCCGCTTAATACCGGAAGCTGCTTATCTGTCAGAAGATTTTTCATGTTAACCAGAAATGATTTTCCCGGAATAAGTGAAAAACCTTTCTGTATATCCGGATGAGATCTTGTAGTATTTATAAGCAATACATAAAATGAAAACAGGCATAAAATTGATAACAGAATTAATACAATATAGCACAAAGTTCTTTGTATATATAATGCAATTTTATCGCTTTTATCCGCTTTTTTCTTATTTGTTTCTGTACTCATAATCTACGCCTCCCTTCACTTTTTTGCTTTCTTCGATGTTTTTGCACCCGTATCCACCATATCTTTTGTTACATATTTGAATACAAAAATACTAAGCACTGCTGTTATTATAAATAATATAACTGAAAGAGCACCAGCCATACCATAATTCTTACTATACAAATGCTTATTCAGATACATGATGGCAGTCATGCTTGTTCTGTCCGGATTACCATTACCATTAGTAAGAATCTGAGGAACATCAAACATCTGGATACCACCGATAAGTGAAGTTACAAGTGTATAAGCCATGATAGGTTTTATAATTGGAAGTGTAATCTTTCTGAATATCTGGAATGAACTCGCTCCATCAATTCTTGCCGCTTCCATAATTCCTGTATCGATTCCCATAATGCCTGCCATCAGGACAATTGTTGTATTACCGAACCACATGAGGAAATTCATAAGTGCGATAAGTCCTCTGGCTCCGGCGACCTCCGCCAGAAACCTGTATGTAGGAAGTCCCATTGAATTAAGAAGATTATTAATAGGACCTACATCTGAGAATATTGTATAAAATAACATTGAAAATGCAGATGCCATAATCAGGTTCGGCATATATATAACTGTCTTGAAAAAACCTGAACATTTTAATCTTAATCTTAAATCCGTAAACCATGATGCAAGTAATAATGAGAAAAACATCTGTGGAATAAATCCCATCATCCATATAATAAATGTATTCTTTAAATACATTGGAAGTTCGCTGTTAAATAATATTTCTTTATAATTTTTAAATCCAACAAATGTAGGTCCTACCTGCATAAGACCAACTCTGTAATTTTCAAAAAAACTGTTATAGAAAGTGGAAAGCAACGGAATTAACTGAAAAATAATATATACCAAAAAGAATGGTATCAAAAAAATATATCCCCACTTTGCATAACTCACACATTTTGATTTTTTTCTTTTCATGCCGCCCTCCATTTCCAGCGACAGGAAAGCACGCCTTGAAACCGATTCAAATTAAATACCAATTATTGATTCCCCGACGTGCTTCCATCACTTAATTACATATATTTATTAGTGTGACAAGTTTGGATATTTCTCAATAGCTGCTTTGTAGAAGTTATCAAGTGCTTTATCCTTAGTTACATTTCCATCGAAGTAATCCTTCATAGCTTTCTGGAATTCTTCGTTAAGACCCTGGTCATAAGCTGAAATATTCTTCATGTTAATCTTAGGTGCAGCCTGTGCAAACAGTTTAATATGATTCTGTCCGCCAAGGAATGCTGACTTGAAATCACTTGAAGCAAGTTCATTCATACCTGAAATTGTGTTTGTGTAATCCTGTGTATCTTTTGTTATCTGAACTTCTGTACTCTTATCACATGTAAGTGTCTTCATAATCTCTTTAATGAGGTTTGGATTATCTGTTCCTGATGCTGCACAGATCCATGTACCACCCCAGTAATAACTCTGTGGTCCCTGGCATACTGCATAATCACCATAGATACCATTACCAACTTCTTCCTTACCACCTTCCTTTACAGGAGTTGCAAGTGAGTTACCAAGAAGTGTGAAGTTAATGCCCCATGTTGAATAGAAGAAACCAAATACCTTACCTTTAGGACCCTGGTCTGCTGCCCATACATTATCCCAGAGAGATGACTTGTTATTATATCCTTTCTCTGTGAAAAGCTTTGTCTGGTCAACCCACTTCATAATATTGTCATCAATTACAATCTTGTTATTTGAATCAACCCAAGGTGCTGATACGTTGTTAGAAAATACCCTGTATGCATCATCATAACCTGAAAGCATCTTATAACCTTTGGCAGCTGCCTTTTCAGCAACAGAATTAAACTTATCCCATGATGAAAGTGCTTCCTGAACCTTATCCGGATTATCAGTTCCTAATACATCCTTTGCAATAGAACGTCTGTAAGCGAAAAGTCCAGGTGTTGCCTGCCATGTTGTACCTTTCTGGACACCCTTTGAATCAGTTACGATATCCTTTGTATACTGATACTGGTCAGCAAGGTCATCTTTTGTAAGACCAATATCATTTACAACATCAAGTGTATAATCACTGTCTACATATTTTAATGCGTAATCGGCTTCTACAAGGAAAATATCAACCTTTTCATCTGCCGGTGCATCTTTCTGCTTTAACAGTGCTGCATCAAGTGCATTCTGATAAGCATTATTCTCATTTGGTGTAACAACGAAATTAACCTTTACATCTGAAGGTAATTTTCCTGATTTTTTAAAGTATTCAAATCTTTCCTGAAATTCCTGATTCCAGCAATAAATATTAAGAACCTTTCCCTGTGCTGCTTCACTTGTATCTACCTTTGCAGCTGGCTTTCCACCGGAATTACCGCATCCGGCAAGCGTTGTCATTACCATTGCTGTTGCAAGAAACAGACTTGTTAATTTTCTTTTCATCATAATCAAACCTCCTCTAAAACTTAACCAATACATAACCCTTTGTTTCTTTGCCTGTTGCATCACATCTGTTTACTTTTGTCTGATGTCTTTTACTGTCTCTCCTTCCAGTAATCTGCCATCAACGACAACTCTTTTAACCAATGCAGTCTTGGGATTCTCAACACATGCTATAAGCTCTCTCGCAGCAAGCATTCCTATCTTTCTTGATTGCTGTTCTACTGTCGTAAGCTTTGGATTCAATATCTGTGAAAGCTTAATGCCGTCATAACCTACCATTGAAATATCATCCGGCACTTTTAAGCCTCTGCTTTTTATAGCATTAAACCCTCCCGAATAAGATAAATCATCAGGATAAAAAATACATGTCGGTGCATCCGTCATATTAAGAAGTTCATTTGTAAGCTTCTCTGCTTTAACCGCATTCAAATATTCAGATGACTTAACATATTCATCCGGAACATCTACATCCAGTTCTTCAAGTGTCATATAAAATGATGCAAGTCTTTCTTTTGTTACTTCTGAATTACTCTCACCATGTATATAAGCAATCTTACGATGTCCCATCTTATATACATACTGTACAAGTTCTCTCATCCCCTTTACATTATCTGAGCTGACGGAAGTACAGTTGTTAAATATGTAATCAATAGTCACTGAGGGAATAGCACCATTGACAACTTCCTGTACTTCAGGTTCTTCAAAATCCGCGCAGGCAATAACAACACCGTCAAGATTGCGATATTTGCAATGTTCATAGTATGTCATCTTTCTGTTATGGGTATTGATAAATGTAATATCATATCCACGACTTTCGGATTCGACCTTAACACCCTCCAGCACCGCTGAAAAATATTCATGTGTCAGACCACTGTGTGCTCTATCGTTCATTAACACGCCAATGTTATATGAACGGTTAGTTTTCAATGCTCTGGCTGCTGAGTTAGGATAATAACCCATATCACTTGCAGTCTGACGTATCTTCTTTCTGGTCTCTTCACTGATGTCACTATGATTATTAAGTGCCTTGCTTACTGTCGCAACTGACACGCTGCATTTTTCTGCAATATCTCTCATAGAAACCATCGTATCTACCCCTTTACCTGTGCTTTTTGTTATTACTTAATCGTTTTCGTAAGTTCACTATAGCACGACATCTATTTTAATGCAACTGTTTTTTATTTTTTTATAGTTATGACAAATTTTGTATATACATTTTTGTGCAATATGACTATTTTTCTGTTTTTTATCATTAAACATTGCTTTTTCATTTTCATTAAAATATACTCAAATCAGATAAATATATTCTTAATTTTTTAATTAGGACAATCATATTATATAATATACAGGTTTTATCTTAATTTCTCCTGTGTTTTACTGTTTTTTGTCTCTTAATCGTTTTCGTAATATCTAATACAGCTTGCATATGAATAAAATATGCAGAAACGAGGTTTATATGAATTTGGGATATTTTGATGATGATAATAAAGAATATGTTATAACAACTCCCAGAACTCCTCTTCCATGGATTAATTACCTTGGATGTGAAAGTTTTTTCAGACTTATAAGCAACACAGGCGGCGGATATGCGTTTTATAAAGACGCAAAGCTTTTAAGGCTTACAAGATACCGCTATAACAATGCTCCGCTTGATTCTAACGGTCACTATTTTTATATTAACGATAACGGATGCATCTGGAATCCTGGATGGCAGCCTGTACAGACTGAACTTGACAGCTACGAATGTCGTCATGGTCTTGGATATACAACATACAAAGGCAGCAAAAATGGCATTGAAGCACATGTTGCATCATTTGTTCCAATTGGAGCAAACTGTGAGCTTACACGTTTAAGTCTTAATAATACTTCCGATAAATCTAAGACATTTTCAGTTTATTCATATATTGAATTCTGTCTCTGGAATGCCGTTGATGATATGAACAATTTCCAGCGTACATACAGCACCGGAGAAGTTGAGATTGAACCTTACAAAGCAAATTCATGTATTTATCATAAGACCGAGTACCGCGAACGCCGCAATCACTACGCTTTATGTGCAATGAATTCATCTTGTGACGGTTTTGATACTGACCGTGACAGTTTCCTTGGAACGTATGGAAGCCCTCAGATGCCTGATGCAGTCGCTGCAAAAACATCACATAATTCAAAAGCAAGCGGATGGAACCCCGTTGCATCTTTCAGAAAAGACATAACACTTAAACCAAATGAAAAATGTCATTTTATTTACATGTTAGGTTATATAGAAAATCCTGATGATGAAAAATGGGAAGCACCTCAAAAAATAAACAAACAACGTGCTAAAGCAATGATTGACACATATATGACTGATGAAGCTTTTGATAATGCATTTAACCGGTTGAAAGAACACTGGAACAATCTTCTTTCAAAATATACGCTTGAAACTTCCGATGACAAATTATGCCGTATGGTTAACATCTGGAACCAGTATCAGTGCATGGTTACATTCAATATGTCACGTTCCGCTTCATATTATGAGTCAGGAACAGGCCGCGGCATGGGATTTCGTGATTCATGCCAGGATCTGCTCGGATTTGTGCATCTTATTCCTGATGCTGCAAGGCAGCGTATTCTTGATATTGCCTCAACACAATTTGAAAACGGAAGTGCATATCACCAGTACCAGCCGCTCACAAAACAGGGCAATTCCGATATCGGAAGCGGATTCAATGACGACCCGCTCTGGCTCATAGCCGGAACTGCCGCATACCTCAAAGAAACAGGTGACTATTCTATACTCGACGAAATGACGCCTTTTGACTGTAACAAAGAAAATACGGCACCTTTAATGGAACATCTGCGTCGTTCATTTAATTTCACAACGACACATCTTGGTCCTCACAACCTGCCGCTTATCGGGCGTGCCGACTGGAACGACTGTCTGAACCTCAACTGTTTTTCAACTGTTCCGGGCGAATCATTCCAGACTACCGGACCATCAGAAGGACCTGTAGCAGAATCAGTATTTATAGCCGGAATGTATGTTAAATATGGCAGGGATTACGAAGCAATATGCAGACATCTCGGTCTTGATGACGAAGCCGATGCTGTATGCAATCATGTAAATGACATGATTAAAGCTGTTACCGAATCAGGCTGGGACGGAGAATGGTTTTTACGTGCATATGATGCCGCAGGCGAAAAAGTTGGCTCCCATGAATGTAAAGAAGGTCAGATTTTCATTGAACCACAAGGTTTCTGTGTTATGGCAGGAATAGGAACCGATAATGGTCTTGCAGTCAGAGCACTCCGTTCAGTCGAAGAAAAACTTGACACAAAATATGGCATTGTTCTTTTACAGCCTGCTTATACATCTTATCATCCTGAGCTTGGTGAAATAACTTCTTATCCGGAAGGTTACAAAGAAAATGCAGGAATTTTCTGTCACAACAACCCCTGGATTTCAATTGCGGAAACTGTTGTCGGACATGGCAACCGTGCTTTTGATGTATACAAGAAAATCTGCCCGGCATATCTCCAGGATGTAAGTGATCTTCACAAGACTGAAAGTTATGTATACTCACAGATGATAGCCGGCATTGATGCTGCTCATTTCGGAGAAGCAAAAAACAGCTGGCTCACAGGGACAGCAGCATGGACATTCACCAACATTTCACAGTACATTCTTGGAATACGGCCTGAATTTGACGGTCTGTGCATAGACCCATGCATACCGGATTACATGAAAGAATTCAGCGTAAAGAGGACCTTCCGTGGTGCCGAATATAATATCCACATTGACAACTCTTCCGGTTCACAGAAAGGCCTGAAATCACTTATCGTCAACGGAAAATCTGTTGAAGGAAATATTATTCCATATGATGAAAATATCAAAAAATATGATGTAGCAGCTGTTTTATAAAAAAACTTATACAATTCAGAAAGAATCGAGGATACAATATGAATTTTCCAAAAGATTTTATATGGGGCACTGCAACAAGTGCCTATCAGATTGAGGGTGCATATAACCGCGACGGCAAAGGTGTTTCTATATGGGACACCTTCTGCCACACACCCGGAAAAATCAATGATAACGAAACCGGTGACATCGCCTGTGACCATTATGACAAATATGAGGATGACATTAAACTTATGACTGAACTTGGCATAAGTGCATACAGATTTTCAATATCATGGACAAGGATTTTTCCTGAAGGCGATGACGAAATTCCTAATGCGAAAGGGTTGCAATTCTACGACAATCTAGTAAACTGCTGCCTTAAAAATGGCATAACACCACATATAACACTTTTTCACTGGGATTTGCCACAGACTCTTGAAGATGACGGAGGATGGCTTTCAGAACGCACAATAAATGCTTTTGTAAAATATGCCGAATTGATTTGTGAACATTTTTCAGATCGTGTTGAATACTTTTCCACTATTAATGAGCCACAGATAATAACACGCATGGGATATTCAACAGGCCAGCATGCTCCCGGGCTTACTCTCCCGGACGACACAGTTCTTGAAATTCTTCATTCACTTGCAAAAGCACATGCAGCTGCCGTCCGTGCCATGAGAAAATGTGCAAAAAGGAAAATAAAAATCGGTTTTTCAAGCACAGGCAATCTGTGCTATCCTTCGACCGGTTCCAAAGAAGATATTGAAATGGCTAAAAAGCTCACTTTTTCAACCAATAAAGAAGACTTCCTGTTCTGCCACCAGATTTTTTGTGACGCAGTAATACTAGGAAAAACATGTGAATACAACCGTTCATGGGATGATGTTGAAGCACTCAACCCACCACTTGATTTTCTTGGGCTCAACATATATAACGGACACGAAGTCAACTCTGATGGAATTGTAAAGCACGGAATTGGATTTGCAAGAACTGCATTGAAATGGCCTGTAACACCGGAAGTTCTTTGCTGGGGACCTGTTTTCATGTACGAACGTTACAAACTTCCAATTATAATAACCGAAAACGGATTTTCCTGCAACGACCACATTTTCCTTGACGGCAAAGTACATGATGCCGACAGAATTGATTATCTAACAAGATATATTAATGAACTTTCAAAAGCCATTGATGCCGGAACCGATGTAATCGGATATTTCCATTGGTCATTTACTGACAATTTTGAATGGCACAGTGGATACAATGAACGATTTGGGCTTGTATACATTGATTATGCAACATGCAGACGTATTCCAAAAGATTCATTTCGCTGGTACAGTCAGCTTATCCGACGATAATCTGTGATTATACCGGCAAGTTCTTCAGGTGTGATGTTTTTACCGTTTTTCTGCCACTGTAAAAAAACGTTGACCATTGCACCTGAATAAAAATATAATTCATATGTTTTTTTCTTCAGAAAATCCGCATCATCGCTTGTACTATAATTATCTTTATATTCCTTTTCCATAATAATATTGGCAGCATCAATAATAAATGAATACATCCCTGCATCTGCAAGAGTTACAAAAAATTTACCATACCTGTCAAAAAATTTAATTAAAAAAAGTATATGCACATAATCCATTATATTATTTTTTTCTTTTAAATTATTTTTTTCTTCCTCAAGATATAGCGATGTTATTTCCTCTATATAATCTTTAACCAGTTCATCTTTCGTTTCATAATAATTGTAATATGTCATCCTTGACACTCCGGCTTTTTTAACTATATCAGAAACTGATATCTTGTCATATGCTTTCTGCTGCATAATATTTACAAGTGCGTCTCCCATACACATTCTCGTAAAGCGATTTCTTTGGGTCTTTTTCTTTTCTCCGACAATCTTACGCAAATTTCCACCTCCGCATGATTAAATAACATTAATTTAACAGTTAAATCAATACTCTTATTTACATATTCCCTTTATTTGTAAATTGTATCACATCACGTTATATAATACAATATAATATAGTTTTAAAAACCACATCTTATTTTTATGCCGTAAAAAATATGTTAATACACAAAAATGGCAGAACGGAGATTTTTTATGAAATATGCAATTGTTGATTCAAGCTGTGATTTAAAATCACTGCCTTCTTCACATAATAACACAATTTACCTTCAGGCTCCACTCTCTTTGAGAATCGGAAACAGGGAATTTATTGATGATGAAAATCTTGATATAGAAAATTTTATGAACGAAATGCAGGAAAGCACAGAAGCAACAGGAAGTGCAGCACCAAGCCCACAAAGCTGGATTGATGCATTTGAACAGGCTGATATTATATTTGCAATAACAATTTCTTCAAAACTTTCAGGCAGCTGGCAAAGTCTGATATCTGCCAAAGATATGTATCTGGAAGACCATCCTGATAAAAAGATTTTTGCGATAGACAGCAAGATGGCTGGTTCAGGGCTTGCAATACTCGCTTTAAAACTCGCTGAATATATTGATGAAAATCTTTCATATGAAGAAATATGCACACGAATCACAGAATACCACAAACATATAGGACTTTTATTCGTCCTTGAATCAATTGAAAACCTTGTAAAAAACGGAAGAGTTAATAAAATTGTAGGTAATATCATCGGCAAACTTGGCATTAAGCTGCTGGCTGGTGCCTCAAAAGAAGGCACAATTGACATTGTACACAAATGCCGCGGACGCAACAATATCTATGACCGTCTTATTAAAAGCATGTTAAATGATGGCTATAACGGCGGTAAAGTAGTAATAAGCCACTGTTTTAATAACGAATCTGCAGATTATGTTGCCGAACAGCTCCGCCAGCAGTTCCCGACTGTAAATATCAAAATAATTCCTACAGGTGGTCTATGCAGCTATTATGCTGAAAAACATGGAATTCTTGTATCATATGAAAAATAAAATATTGTATTGGTTATGTAAAATCTGCTATCATGTTATTGTAAATATTCAGTAAATTTTATATTAAATTTTTATTTAAAAGAAAGGAATTAGATAATGTATCAATGTCCCAACTGTGGCGGTAATATCAAGTTTGATATCGCTTCACAAAAAATGGCTTGTGCAAACTGTAATTCATACTTCGACCCATATGATATTTCCAAAGAAACTGACGCAGAGGAAAAC
>ERZ780137.1520-NODE-1520-length-13133-cov-4.013152_pt1 | contig 13133 bp, 15 predicted proteins | sample MGYA00511020_ERZ780137 | MGnify/ENA primary metagenome ERZ780137 (study PRJEB29588, sample SAMEA2157917) | human gut metagenome | biome: human gut; feature: human-associated habitat; material: faeces | place: Denmark | collected 2008/2010 ... | reverse complement strand
TGAAATTTTAAGTGGTCAATTATGTCAGGAACACATCGAAAAAGTATGCGATATGGAAGTAAGACATAATGCGCCTCATACAAATGGTCAAATGAAAAACTTTGCCGTTTTATTTGATCATGGACAATATCAAATGGTTGCCAATGGAAATATCAAAAAAGGATGTTTCGATGCTCAGTCTCATCAGGCAACGCGTGTATTAACTTTGGGTCAGGGACATAAGACAAAAGTTATTCCACTATTATTAATTGATGAAAATGATGTAAAGGCAAGCCACGCTCTAACAATTGGACAGCCAGATGCTGATCAGCTATATTATCTACAGTCTCGTGGATTGAGCACAAAACAAGCTGTTGGATTGTTAAGTGTTGGTTATTTCTTGCCAGTTATTGATTTAGTAGAAGATGAAGAATTGAAAGATAGTCTTCGTCAAGAAATGGAAAGTAAGGTTGGATTATATGGACATCAGTAAAATTCGTAAAGATTTTCCGATTTTAACGCGTAAGATGTCTGATAAACCTCTAGTGTATTTAGATAATGGGGCTACGACATTAAAGCCTCAACCCGTGATTGATGCCGTAGTGAATTATTATACATACCTTGGTGCTAATGCTCACCGTGGTGATTATGAAATGAGTGCACAGGTCGATGCGGCTTTTGAAGGGGCTCGTGTTCGTACTCAAAAATTCTTAAATGCGAAACACAAAGAAGAAATCGTTTTTACTTCAGGCTCGAGTGAAGGTTTGAATCTTGTAGCTATGATGGTTACAGAACAGCTTTTACATGAAGGTGATATCATTTTAAGTGACGAAAGTGAACATGCCTCAAGTATCTTGCCTTGGATGCAGGCGGGAAAGAAAAAAGGGACTAAAATCGATTACATTCCTTTGGATGAAGAGGGTAAGATCACAGTTGAAAACTTTAAACGTGTCTTAACTGATCAAGTTAAAGTTGTTGCGATGGCGATGGTTTCTAATGTTTTGGGTTTTGTGGCTCCCGTTAAGGAAATCGCCAAGATCTGTCATGAACGAGGCATTTTGTTAGTGATTGATGGAGCGCAGAGTACTCCTCATTTAAATATTGATGTGCAGGATTTAGATTGTGATTTCTATGCGTTTAGTGCTCACAAGATGTGTGGTCCTACAGGCGTAGGTGCTTTATATGGCAAGAAAAAAAATAGAACCTATAATCAGCTTAGGAAATGAAGACAAGCTTACTGTTCAAAAAAGTTTGCCGTTGTTTTCCTTGTGGCGCTCTGAGTTGACGCTTGCTGAATTTAAGATACTTGACACCTACTTATCACGAATAGACAGCCACAAACCTGAAAAACGCGCGATTATGTTTGAAAAGGGTGAGCTTGAGAAGATTCTGGGAGTTAAGAAAATCAATAACCAAGACCTAAAAACAAGACTTATACACCTTATGGGAAATGTAATAGAAGTGCCAGACAATAGCATAAAGCAGGGCTTTAAACTGGTGACACTGTTTGAAGAAGCAACAGCAGAACAAGATGATTACGGGCTATGGCAGGTAAAACTAGAATGTACTCAAAAAGCGATGAAATACTTTTTCAACATTGAAGATCTCGGCTATCTTCGGTATAAGCTGCGTTGTATAACGTCTCTTACAAGCCGTTACACGTATATCATGTTCATATATCTCGAAAAAAATCGCTTTCGGAAACGTTGGGACGTGCCGCTTGATGAGCTGAAACAAATACTTGATTGCGATAAAGTCGAAACTTACAAAGAATTTAAAGAATTTAACAAGCAAGTATTAAAACGCATCCAAAAAGAAATGCACGAAAAAACCGAATGTAAGTATACATATGAGCCAATTAAGAAAGGGCGAAACGTAGTTGCGATAAGATTTGAGGTGGAAACATTGCCGAAGTTAGAAATAGAAGCAGAAGCGCCAAAGGAGCCAGAAGCACTAGACCAGAGCCGACCATTGTGGGAAAGTGCATTGGATGAATGGAAACTATCACAGGCACAGCTAGAAGAGATACAGACGTTGCTTATCACAGTGCCAGCACATAAGCTACCAAGCTGCCGAAAAGAAGATCTTGAAAAGGCATATTATCAGTATATGGCACAGAAGGCAGCAGAGATTAAGCGTAGAAACGAACAGAAACGAATCCGTAGCCGTTTTTCATACCTCCGAAAGCTCATGCAGGAAGATATAGCTTCTAAACCACCGCAGGAAGGACATCAACCATCACAGGCGGTTGCAAGGGGTACACAGCAGTTTCGCAATTTCACCGAGCGCCAGAATAACAACTACATGGATAAAGTTCTGGGGCAATACAACAACCCTTCTGGAGATGAGGATTTAAAAGCTCTTGAAGATGAAGTAGCAGCTTTAAAAAGCCGCGAAAAGTGATACTCCCACGCGCGTTCTTGCGAACGGGCGGTGCTTCTTGAGACATGGTAGAACGCCTCAAAGGACCATCACAAGCCCTCTACACCCTGTTACGAGCTTACCTTTAAGCCGTCTTTTTTGCGGCTGTTTGTTTTGATTCTTCGATATATTTGGTCTTGTCTTTCGCACTGCTTACTTTGAACAGTGCGAAATATACAAGCTAAGGAAGTATACCTTTTTATACCTCTCTCTTCGCACTCGTAATACATACACTTGATTTTTTACTTTTAACACATTGAGCCGCCGAGCATTGGCAGCCCCAAACCAAAAGCGCTCCATCGCGTTTCTGGCCCCTAAAAAACAATCATCCAACGCAAATATTGTATCACTGATTGGCATATTCTTCAAGCATTTTTTGAAGCTCTTCATATTCTTCCGGTGTGATTACTTCTGGCTCATGCCAAGTTGTAAACGCCCGAAGCCCTGCTCTCAGCTCTTCCTCCTCGTTGTTCATGAACATACGCCGCATGGCATCCAGTATCGTTTGCATCATGATTCCTGCTACTCAAAATATGTGTAAATATACTCATATTGAGAATTGTAGGTTCTCACGAACACTACTTACTGCTTCACCGTGTATGCTTTTGACGAACCGAAGTTCTGTCTACTCACAAGTTCTTGTACACTCCACAGTCGTCAATTCCCCAGATAGCCCTGGGTACATACTTACGGTTGCGTTCAATTATGCAATTTCGTAAGTTACTGCATCTTTCAAATTAAGTGCCGCATTTCGATCACGATCTTCTATATAGCCACAACTGCATCTGTAAATTCGATCTGAAAGCTTTAAATCTTTCCTGATGCATCCGCAACTGTGACATTTTCTTGAAGACGGATACCATCTGCTTACTACTCTTAACTCAATTCCTTCTTCGTGGCATTTCATCATGAGCTTTTCTCGAAACTCATAAAATTTCTCTGATGCCACTGCCTTTGAAAGATGTCGATTTTTCATCATACCTTTTACATTCAGATCTTCAATCGTTATATACGATGGCTTGGTTTTCACCATCTCTGCGATTGTCTTATTGATGTAATCGGTTCGAATCTGATTAATTCTTTGATGAAGTTTTTGTACCCTAAGCTTTTGTTTTTGTATATTTGCTCTTTGAGCAGACTCTCCTTTCCTCATTTTCTTTAAATTCTCATATTTGCGAGACAGACAGCGCTGCGCCCGTCTCAACTGTTTTTCAAGCTTTTTGATTCGGCTTGTTTTGTTGATATTTTTATAAATTTTACCATTTGAAAGAACCGCAAATTTTTTTAATCCAAGATCAATTCCGATTCCTTCTGTTTGATCTTCCTTCGATTTGACCTGCGAATCTGGAACATCCACTAAAACGGATACATAGTATCGACCCGCTTTTTTCGAAACGGCTCCGCTTCGAATCCGCCAGCCATCTTTCGTTGTTGGCAGATATCCCTTTTCCTTTAGTCTCACCCAGCCAAGGGTGGGAATGTTAATTCGGTGACGCTCACAATAGCAGTCTTTAGGATTATTCTTTACAAAATACATCTTTACATCTGAGATATCTTTCTTTTTGAATTTAGGGAATCCACTCTGATGTTTAAAAAATCTTGTAAATGCTGTGCATCCGCATTCAACTGCATGTTTTGTTGCCTTTGAACTGACTTCCTTTATCCATGAATATTCAGGATGTGTCGGCAGATATTCATTATTCAGCCATACGCTAAAGGACTTTCCACTCATGAATTTTTCTCCCTGCTCATAACGTTTTAAGTTATAAGAAAGATAAAAATTGTATAGATACCGACAGGTTCCAATTGTCTTATTGATCTTCGTTATCTGCTCCGGTGTAGGATTGATTTCCGTCTTGAAGCTCTTTAGCAAGTCCATCATCTCCTTCTATTTGTTTTTTATACTTACGAAGTCCATACAATCTGCAAGAAAACACATGAAGAATGGAAACGATATCCTGTACAAGCTCCTCCTGTGGTGATAATGATTCATTATTTATTACCACAATTGTTGCATTAAATTTCGCACAGAATCTTTCAAACCAATCATATCCAAAGCGAACAAAACGGTCTCTATGCGTTATCACAATTGTTTTGATTTTTTGTTCCATCACCTCATCCAATAATTCATTCCATTTCTTGCGGTTGTAATTAAGACCACTTCCATATTCTTCTATGCATTGATCTACAATCATGCCTCTTGCATTGCAAAACTGCCGTAAAAATGCGGTTTGGTTTTGTAAATCATCCTTTTGATTTTTTGTAGACACTCTGGCATAAAGAACAACTTTGCGTGCATCATCTTCTGTTATCCCTTTAAATTCAAGATACTGTTTGTAAGTATAATAACGCCTATTGGTTGGTGTACGATTTGCTGTAAGTGTTCCTTCTCGATCCCACCGCTGTAAGGTCTTAACAGAAACACCCAACAGCTCTGCAAATTCCTTTGGTTTGTAATTTGTAATGTTTGATGTGTTCATAATACCTCCTTTGAGGATATTTAAACACATTAAGGCATTATTGTCAATAGATTTAATTACATATTGTATTCTCCTGTTAACCGTAAAATTTCTGCCATAGCTTCATCTCTGTTACACTCATCATTTTCCAATACACTGTAGACTTCTACACCATTATCATTTCTCGTTTCTATATTGTAATCATCACAAGTTCCTGCCATAGCAACCACGTTTGCCATAAATATTGTGCTCAAAAAAATACTCAACAAGATTTTCTTCATATTGCTCCTCCCTTTCCTTGAAATAAATTTGATAAAAATGTACCTTCATATGTTGCCTGATATAACACCTTTTCTCCTAAAATATCTCCTGTCTTAAAGAAACCATTCTTCCAATATGCACCTTGAAGCATATCCAAAATTGCCATTTCTGCATTATCAGAAATAGAATAGTTCACCGCTTGTAATTGTTTTACTGCATCAAACGTAATTGTCACTTTAAATAAGACATTTTTATCACCTATTACTTCTAATAATTCATTAACATGACTACACAATTGGGCAATTAGTTCAGAATCCGTATCTTGAACAGTTACAAGAAATTTTAATAACTCTGTCGATATACTAATATCATCTTCATAAGATATTTCTGTATTGAAAAGCTTAATTACTTGCTCTTTTATTTTAGGTACATCTAATTCTATACTATATGTCTCGTTTAAAATCTGGGATAATATGAATAATTGATTAATTATTTTCAATTCTCGCAATTCCCATTTCTCTGAAGAAGATATAAGTTGTACTTGCTCTGTTATGTATTTCTCTACATTTTTTCCAAAATCACTGTTCACCCAGTCTATGTGATATTTTTGCAATAACTCTAAAAGTTGTGACAACCTCCAGATTCCAAATTGTTCCAAATTAAGATTTCCATTAATTATTGTTGTACAATAATTTTTTACATCATATGTCCTAGAAATATTCATCAGTTTCATAAATTGATCTGCGTAATAAGTTGCATTAAGGTTACTTCCATAGATTCCCGGAGATATATACTCTCCATTATCTAACTGAAATTGATCAAATAACGCAACTTCTTCAGATAACCACTTCAGATTTTCATTAAGCAATTGACATTGCTTTAATGTATTTATGATTGCATATAAATTCACGTAGTCATATTCCCAAAACAAATATTTCTGAAGCAAGCTTGAATCCAAAAATAAATCAGATATTTCATCATTATATTCTGTCAAATCTTTCTCAAAGTTTTTACATAGTTTCACAAAATCTAGTGCTATTGTCGGAATATCAGACAATTCGTATTCAGTATTATCTTTTAATATACCATGGTAATATTCTAATACCTGTTCAAAGTCTGTTGCACTAATTGGAATTTCATACTCACTCATTAACTCATACAACATCGCATAACCACCATAATAAGTTTGCATATTTGCATCTTTCTCTAACGCTTTCGTAGAAATTTCAATAATCCATTCCTTAATAGGTCGAACAGGTTGATTCAATTTTTTCAATGCAACAACTACATAATACGTTGGTGCAATTGAATCTTGAACCGAAAACTCTCTTGAATATTGATAGCAACCATTGTTTTCATCAAAAAGACTATCTAAATACATTATTATTGATGATTCTAATGTTTCTGGTATTTGCTTTACGTCATCCACTAACATTATCAATGAATAAACATCTAACAAATTCCACTGATCCACAGCTTTATTAGACAGGCAATTTATTTCGTATGATACATCTGTTCTTTCTACAGAATCTTCCTCTCCAATAAGTTGTTTAATACATTGTAAATAATACGTTGCATATGAGTCTACCATATCTAAAAAGAAATAATTTGATTCTCTAAAACCACTATCAACTACATAACTTTTCTCAATTTGTTCAAGCATTTGATAATTACTTCTTTGATTTTCATTAACCTCACCACGCACACTAGTAAAAATCATCATTATTGATATAAGACCTACAACAATCTGCTTCCACTTCACAAATTCACCTTCTTCCACTGGGTGATTTATTTTCCTCTTCCTTCATTTTTTATTTCCAATGGTACCACCTTTCCTTTCCTGAAATATTTTTATCATAGCTCCTACATCATGTATTTACATAAAATTATATACGTCAAACATAATTATGTCAATCTTTTTTCTTACTTTTTTTTATTTTTTCTTTAAATTTGCAAATGTCAAGAGTATAATACTGAAATCATCCTATCTCAATGCTAATTTTTGAAAAATGCTGTTTAAACTCTGAATTACGAATATATCCTACTTTTCCCTGAGACCTGATTTCTACCCATTCTTCTCCGATCTGAATTACCTGCACAGCTCTTCCGCTCCGCAACGTCATTCGATCCATGGGTATATAAAATTCTTCTACTCGTGTATATACAATCATATCTTTTCCGCATAAATACCAGTTTGCGGTATTCACTTCATCAATACATTCTTGTAATTGAGCTGCCTTTTTGATTGCTTTATTTTGGCTGTTGGTACATACTGCTAAAACAATCAAAAATACTGCTACCGCTACGACTGCCTTCAAAATCCACATTAGCCTTTTTGAGCCTCTATATGCCATTTCTAGCGTTTTTTCCTTTTCAGCATAACTTTTATCAAGCTTTATCTGTTTGCGCTTAAAATTCGCCTTCAGCACGTTTTCCTGCCGCTGCAAATTGGCACTTGCCTGTTCTTCAGCATTCTTTACCTGTTCTCTTACTTGACGTTTTATCTCATCCTCCGCATGATCAGAAGTCCATTTCATTGCTTCGATCATACTCTTCGCTTCGTCTGCTTCTTTCTCTAATCGTTTGTTTTCTTCCTTTAGTTGCCTGTTTTCCTGCAAAACTGTGTCGTTGCCGTTTTGTTTCGTTAGCTTCTCGTTCAGCGATACTATCATTTCGCTTTTCTTCTGCAATTCGCTCTTGAGCGTCGAGTTGTTCGATGAAAGCGTCTGTAGCTGATTGCGCAGCTGCTTGATTAAGCTGCTGTCTTGCTCTTTCTCTTTCATCAGCTCCGTTATTTTCTGTGACTGCTGCTCGATCAAGCTGACGTCTTGCATATTCTTCTGCATCTGCTCGGTTTTTTTCTCTTCGTGCATTGCTTTCAAACCCATTCTCCAGAGTCTCCTTTCCAAAGTCCACTGCATAGTAACTTTCCAGCTTATTATTACGGACTTTACATTGTCGTTCTCCCTGCTGCTGTCTTGCCAGGTCAACAAATGTGATGTACTTGTGCTTGTCCTGCCAGTCCACCCCATACCCCTTTGCCTGCATTTGCTCCATGAAAGTTTCTCGACTTGTGGCAGTTTCTTTGCAATCCATGATTGCCAATGCAATCTCCTGCACATAACTTTTAACTTCACCTTTTTCAGCCTGCTTTAATCGCCTGTAGGTTTCTTTGTTCCATGCTACAGTATCCTCTCTCTCTTCCCCATAAAAAGTTTTCCATTTCTCTGGCACATGAAGTCCCTGTTGCCGGCTCTGCTCATTACACCGATCTTTCAGATCTTGCAAATCAGCTTTACTCCATTGCAGCTTGTGTCCGTCCTCGTAGCTCACACTGTTGACAATAATATGACTGTGAATGTGTCCCCGATCCGTATGAGTCGCTATAATGACTTCGTAGCCGTCCCATGCTTTGGTAGCCTTCGCAAGTTCGATTGCATTCCTGTGAGCTTGTTCCGGTGTGATCTGCTCGCTCTTATGATAGCTATGAACAAAATGCTTGTATGTCCTGCCGTCCAATTTCCCCCATAATTCCTTAGTTGCCTGCATCTCTTCCTTTACGGTCTCCGCTTCACAGCCTAAACCCGTAATTAACTTACTCTCTGTCTTTTCCTGCTTCATCACATAGTCCAGCGCCTGTCCTATGCTCACTTTTGAAGAAACTGCCTTAATGACTGCCATAGCTGCCCCAACTCCTTTTGATTCTCGGTTATCAGGTTATACGAATAATATCCTTTTCCATTCAACGCATGTGCGATCTGATTCAAATTATTTCCGATTCGCTTTAGCTCTGGAATCAGCTCTTTTATTCCATCCGTGTTCGTGATTATCGGCTGCGTAAGTGCTTCAATGATATATTCCTGCTGATTCTTTCCTGACTGTGCCACCTTCTCTTTTATCTGCATCAGTTCTTCTTCTGATGCCCTTATGACGATTTGTTTGGGTCTTGTTCTGTTCATTTTGAGCTACTCCTTTCTCTGTCTATCACTTAGTTTTTTGGGGCGGCTCCAGCTGCCCCAAAGGGGGATTGAAGGGGGGCTTGCCACCCTCACAAGTTGCTAAAGTATAGCCTTTTGGCTATCACTTTAGGGAACTTGCAAGTAAACTTCAACTTAACCTTAACACCGTGATAGCCACTTGTCAAGCAATGCTGCCTAGTAGTCGGCAAAAGCCGACAAAAAAAGAGCATCAAGCCCTACTGCCTGACGCTCCATTCAAGTCCACCATTTATAAACTGTTGGTTTTGATAATCCTGTATCTTTGATACACTCTGACTTTTTACCATATGGATGCAGTTCCTGCCATTCTTGAACCTTACTTTGTGCAGTTCCACTTCCTTCTGGTCTACCACCTTTTACACCTTCTCCAATCGTTATTTTTACTTGTTTTATACCTCTAGCAAGTTGTAAATGTTGCTCTTGTTTTCGTCCATTACGCTTATTAGCAGTTAATTGAATGCCTGTTTTATCCGAAATGATATCTATTTTTCTTCTATATGCCTGCTCTGAAGCTGTGTGATACGTTCTCAACGCACATAAAATATCGTATTCTGTAAAATGATTATCCTCATCTACCGTCAACTCTTCCAGTTTAGCAGCCACCCGTCTACAATCACTTTCTACCTGTTCTGGCTCAATATTGCATTGCACCGCCAAACTGCACAGATTCTCTAAGCAATTATATCGGTGTCCAACCTTGGCTCCACTTAATACCTTTTCAATCCAGTTGTAATAGATCGGCTGATAACGTGTCCAGTGTCCCCTTGGTTGCCCTTCCTCAATTCTTCGCCGATACCATTCAGGATATAGCTCTTTCGCCTTCTGTCGCGGAAGATTTGATTTATAAATAACTGTTAGTTGCAAATTATCAGCCATCATTCGACTATTCAGATATTCAAGCGTTACCTTCTCTCCTGTGCGAAATGCCATTGCATAGCTCCGTTCATTCTTGGTAATCGTTCCCACACAGCGAAATGGCTGATTTAAGCTTTCATATTGGACAGATTTGCTAAGTTCGCTGACATATGAACTCCAAAAAACTCGTGTCCATGCCCTCTTTGCTTGTGTCAGCTGTTCATAAATGTTTTTGAACAATGGTACTGGACGCTCGAAAACAAAGTATAAATGCACACCATTTCCAGAACAGACAATATAAGTCGGCTGCGGCATAGTTGCCACTCTTCGGTTCCAACTATAGATTAGCTCTGTTAAGCCACTTTTCGGTTTAATTCCATCGACCTCTATTACCAACGCATACAAATATCTTGCATTTTCACTCTTTCGTGACCGTCCTGCATAGCTGATCGGCGCTATCATGCAGAAATTTTCTGACTCTTCTATAAGATCATACAGCTCTTCTTGATCTTGCGTTACTGTAATCCTGCGTCCTTTTATCGTCCTTTTTCCATCCTTAACCTGCTTTACCTGCTCAATCGCAATCGCTGCATACTCTCCAGTTCGATAATCTTCTGGCATTCGATGCTCTTCCAGATCACCGCCAAAGATATCGTCATAAAAATCTATTGCACATACACCTTTATAACCTTTGCCATAAAGTTCATTCGCCCACTTCGGCGCCAATATACCACGCGCCAGATAAACCTCTGGATTTTCTATGTACTCTTCATAGGTCAGCTTACTATACCCCAAGCTACATTCCTCCTTTCCAGCCAGCTCCATGCCCCTCTCCAAACCTCACCCTTACCCACTCACTATGTTAATTTTAGTAGGGGGCTAAAATACATAGGGGGCGTTAAATTAACAATAAGTTTTTTTTACCTTTTGCATTAAAAAAAATCAACCTCTTGGGGCATTTTCGCATTCTATTTTACAAGCCCATAATTCCATTGTCAAGAGTTTTGCAAATCAATGGCAAAACGACCTCCCATTTTATCATTATGTTCATTATTTAATTTTTATTACTGTGCAATATCTTGCAAACTAATCCTATTGAACAACTCATTTCCGCAGCGATTTTCCTCACACTCAAGCCGTCTGCTGCCATTTTTCTAACCTGCTCCATCTGTTCATTAGTAAACTTTGGCTTTCTCCCTGCATTTCTTGCGTTATGCGGCTCTGTATGGCTTTGTGTGCGTATTTGCTGTAATTCTACCTGCAATGCTTTATAATCGTTCTGAATGGCATTGTAAGCTTCCAGAGTGCGTTCGCAGAGTGTTTTGACTGTTTCATACTCTGTCTTTAATCTCTCGTGTTCTGTCTGCAATTCCTTGTAAGCGGTTTGTTGATTTTCTGGATCTGCTTGCATTGCTTGTGATCCTTTCAGCTGTTGTTCAAGATCCTTGTACATGGTCAGTAGCTCATCATATCGCAACTCATTCTTTTTGATCTGGTCCTGCCTGTTCTTGGCAATCCTTTTCCATTGCTCACGATCCAGAAGTAGGCTCTGATACATCGGTGAGTCGCTAACATCATGCTTTGCGTTAAGTTTGCTGTTTGAAGCTAATGCATCGGCTATTGCGGCATCACGTTGGTTGATTGCTTGTGCCAGCTCTGTTTCTAGTCGTGCGATCTTTTCTTTCTGGGTTTCTCTTGCCATTTTATTGTCCTCCTTGTTCATTTTTTAATTTATGTACATATATATTAACATTTATCCTTCGATATGTCAATATCGTTCACAAAATAATTTTTAATACAACGCATTAAAGTTTGCGTTGTATTATGCAAGCATATGTATATAATATTGCTTGCATTTAAATTACATTTGCTATATAATAAAACAAAAAGAAAGGAGTGACAGTTATGGCACAAATCAGTTTACGCGTAGATGATGATGTAAAGCGCAATGCAGAAAGAACACTCACCGATATCGGATTGAGCATGTCGACTGCAATCAATATCTTTTTAAAAAAGGTTGCACGAGAAAATCGTATTCCTTTTGAGTTGTCTGCTGATCCTTTTTACAGTCAGGAGAATATGGATGAACTTGAAAGACGTGTAGCTAATGTACGAGCAGGAAAAAGCACCTTAAAAGAGCACGAGCTTATAGAGGTGCAATGATGAGAAAACTGTGGCATGATGAGGCATGGGAAGAATATCTGTATTGGCAATCACAGGACAAAAAGACCCTAAAAAAAATCAACCGACTTTTAACCGATATCGACCGAAACGGATATCAATGTACTGGCAAACCTGAACCGCTTGGAGAAAATCTTGCTGGATATTGGAGTGTTCGGATAGACGAAAAAAACAGAATTGTATTCCAGATAGATGGAAACGATTTAGAAATTCTCCAGTGCGGAACACATTACAAAGACAAATAATCCCTTCCGAGATCAGCCAATATTAAGGTTGATCTTGAAATATGATCCATTTTTTTATCAATCCCTCGAAAAACGATGATAAGTATTTAATTGTTCCTTACGCATTTGCAGCTAACAAACAGGACGTGTAAAAAGTTATTTTTAACACGCCCTGTTTGTATCTACTCATTTAATGTTCATTTACAAGTTAAGATTATCATTGTAAAGTTGACCTTTATTATGTTATTTTTCCTATATACCATAATAAATTGTAGCCATTGGTCTATACACAATATTACCCTTATAAATATCTGCTCCATCCACAAATGATACTCTTAATGTACCTGATGACGATATTTTAAAACTTGAATACGAAGCACCAGCAACATTTGTACCAGTAAAAGCTTCTGAATTCCAACTTGCTGAGGATGCAGATACCGATGAAGTAATGGAAAATGGCCATGCAATTGCATTTGTCTGAGATGTTATTGTAATATTTTCAAATAAAATTATCTTATCACATGTGCCAGAGCCAGTCCACATCGCAGATTGTCCACCTTCAAACACATAGTTAAAATAATCATCATAATTATATAAACGCTTCCATCCATATGCTGTTGTTGTTCCATGATAGCCCTGATTGTTTTTGTATAATGGATCACTAGCTCTAAATAAACTTGGCTGTTGAGTATACGATGGATCTCCTGTTAACCGTAAAATTTCTGCCATAGCTTCATCTCTGTTACACTCATCAT
>ERZ780137.1506-NODE-1506-length-13230-cov-21.856774_pt1 | contig 13230 bp, 10 predicted proteins | sample MGYA00511020_ERZ780137 | MGnify/ENA primary metagenome ERZ780137 (study PRJEB29588, sample SAMEA2157917) | human gut metagenome | biome: human gut; feature: human-associated habitat; material: faeces | place: Denmark | collected 2008/2010 ... | reverse complement strand
AGTGGCTCAACGACAACGAGGAGGGCGGCAAGAACCAGTACGAGGAGGAGTTCCTGCGGCGGCTGATGACCCAGAGCGGCAAGCAGTGGAAGTTCTCCTTCGACAAGCTCGTGCGTCCGGAGCAGGGACGCCGGCTCGTGGACAACATCCAGAAGGTCTACGACGCCGACTTCTCGGTCATCATCTACAACTTCCTGGACATCCTCTCGCACGCCCGCACCGAGACCGACATCATCCGCGAGCTGACCGAGGACGAGGCGGCCTTCCGTTCGCTCACGCGCTCGTGGTTCGAGCATTCGGACCTCTACACGATCCTCAAGCTGCTCTCCGAGCGCGGCCACACGGTGGTCATCACCTCGGACCACGGCACGATCCGCGTCGACAACCCCGTGAAGGTCACCGGCGACCGCGAAACCTCGACCAACCTGCGCTACAAGACGGGCCGCAACCTCGCCTACAACTCGCGCGAGGTCTACGAGGTGCTCAAGCCCGAGGACATCCAGCTGCCGTCGAGCAACCTGACGTCGAGCTACATCTTCGCCTACAATTCGGACTTTCTGGTCTACAACAACGACGCCAACCGCCACATCCGCTACTACCGCAACACGTTCCAGCACGGCGGCATCTCGATGGAGGAGATGATCGTGCCGTTCATCGTGCTCAAACCCAAACAGTGACAACCGAAAACACACACGCATGAAAACCATCCATATCACCGACCGGGACGAGCTACCGCAGGTGGCCTCGGCCATCATCGCGGCACTGGGACGCCGCACGGTCGTCGCCTTCCGCGGCGAGATGGGCGCGGGCAAGACCACGCTCATCCGCGAAATCGCCGCACAGCTCGGCGCCACGGACACCGTGACCAGCCCGACGTTCGCCATCGTCAACCAGTACAGGGGATCGGGCAACCGCCGCATCTACCACTTCGACTTCTACCGCATCGACGACCTGCGCGAGGCCTACGACTTCGGCTACGAGGAGTACTTCTACTCGGGGGACCTCTGCCTGGTGGAGTGGCCCGAGAAGATCGAGCCGCTGCTGCCCGAGCACACGATGAACGTGCGCATCACGGTCGACAGCGAGACGGCCCGCACCTTCGAGATCGACTGACGCGCCGACGACGCCACAAACGGACGGAAGAGTCTTCGCATCGGACACTCTTCCGTCCGTTTGCATGCGGCATTGCGCCCGCCTGCGCCCCCTTCACGCAATGCCGAAGTGCCGGGGAGGACGAGCCGTGACGCTTTCTGCTCCGAAAACGGCATTTTCATTTGCCGCGGCACACGACATTTCGTATCTTTGCCGCCGGAACAGAGACCCGCTCCCATGAAAAAAGCCCTTAAAATCACCCTCCGGATCGTGCTTGCCGTGCTCGCGCTGGCACTCGTCGCCTTCCTGCTCGTCCGCTTCGTCTTCCACAAGCAGCTGGCAGAGCGACTGTACGACATCCAATACCGCGAACGCGTCGCCCTGCTGCGCGATGGCGGGGAATATGCCCCCGACACACTCTCCTACCGCTTCCGCTACCTGCAGGATACGGTCGACGCACGACGCATCCGCGAATACTTCCGGCTCGACACGCTCACCGGTCCGGCCGCCGCGACCTGGGATCGCGCTCTTGCGCTGGCCCGCTTCGTGGCCCGCAACATTCCCCACGCCAACCAGCAGAACTACCCCCAGGTGTGCACAGCCGTCGGACTGTGGGAATACACGCGCACGGTGGAGCCCGCCTTCAACTGCCGCCTGCACGCCATCCTGCTGCACGAGCTGCTGCTGGCCGAAGGGATCACCAACCGTTTCGTGACGTGCCTGCCGGCCGACTCGCTCGATCATGACTGCCACGTCGTAAACCTCGTCTGGCTGCCCGAACGGCAAAAGTGGGCGATGCTCGACTCCGACATGCAGGCCTGGGCCGAGGATGAGACGGGCACGCCGCTGTCGCTGGCCGAGATGCGTGAACACAGCCTCCACGGACGCGAGATCGTCTACCGTCCGCTGCTCGACCGCGAAAAAGATTTCGACTACTACCGCGCCTACTGGGCCAAGAACCTCTACTGGTTCGAGTGCTGGGAGACAACGGGCTACGGGCGCGAAAACAACAACCCGATCTACGCGGGCCGCAGCCGCATCATCGCGCTGCTGCCGCCGGACTTCGGCGGCTTCTCCCTGCGGCCGACCGACGTGCGGACCTCGGACGACGGGCGTTTCTGGGCAGCACCCGAATCCCTCACCACAGAATAAAAACCTTACCTCACACCCATATGCAGGAATACATCTCCAAACAGCATCAGATTCTCCGCCCCGCGGAGCAGATTTACGCCGTCATCAGCCGCTTCGACAACCTGACGCCCGCCCTGGCGGACCGCGTCGAGGAGTGGCAGGCCACCGAAGAGCGCTGCTCGTTCAAGGCCAAGGGCTTCACCGTGAAGCTCCGCATGGAGGAGCGCATCGCCCCCAAGCACGTGAAGATCGTGGGCGACGAAGGGGGCGTCCCGATGGACTTCGCCTTCTGGATCCAGCTGCACAAGGTCTCCGACACGGACACGCGCCTGCGGGTGGTGCTGCACATCGACCTGAACATGATGATGCGGATGATGATCGGCTCGAAGCTGCAGGGGGCCGTCGACCAGATCGCCGAGGGGATCGCCCGGGCGATGAATGCCGCCCCGCAGTACTGATCCGGCACCCGTTCGGCCGGTCACACTCCCACCGGGACATTCCAACCGGAACACTCCGACCCGACCGGAACACCCCGACTGGGACAGACAAAAAAACGACCCGCTTTTACTGCGGGTCGCTTTTTTATTGCGGAATGTGCGGCACCACGGTCCAGTGAAGGGCCGAATACCGCTCGGGGCTACTCCCGCATGGCGCGGGCGACGCAGCGGATCGTCGGGAAGGCTTCGCGCACATGCTCCGCGGCCTCGTCGGGCGTGCACCAGACGACCTGCTCGATCCCCTCTTCGGTCTGGGGGCGCAGCGCCGACGTCGCCGTCGTGCGCAGTTCGAACCAATGGGTGCGCTTCAACTCCCAGCGCGCCGTCTTCGGGAACCAGTAGGCATGCAGCGTCTCGCACAGCGGCCGCACGACATGCGCCGCAACACCCGTCTCCTCGGCAATCTCGCGCTCGGCGCACGCCTCAAGGCTCTCGCCCGGCTCGAGATGTCCTTTGGGCAGGTCCCAGCGTCCGTTGCGGTGGATCATCAGCCAGGCTCCCCGCGCATCGACCACCACGCCGCCGGCCGCCTCCACGGCCGTGAACTCCGCGGCAAAGGCGGCAAAGGCCGCATCGGGATCGTCCGCAACGACAGCGACGGTGTTGTTCGTTTCGAGAATTTTCCCTATCTTCGTCCGGCTGACGGGGCCGTCGGAGACCGCGACAACGACACGGTCGGTCCCGGCGGGTGCGGTCCGCGTGAAAATCACGGACTTGTCGGCAAAATAGACGGTATGCTCCATGTCCGGAAAAATTTTGGAACAAAAATACGAATAAATGGGAAAACCTCAACGAAAATGAAAAAAATCCTCCTGATGATGGCTATTGCAGCTGTGGGACTCGGGGCCTGCGACGAACGGCCCAAACCCCTTACGATCGACAACGCCCTGACGGCCGAGGAGATCGCCGCCGGGCGTCTGACGCCCGAAGTGATGTGGAAGATGGGCCGTGCGGGCTCGTCTTCGCTCTCGGCCGACGGCAGCCGCCTGCTCTACACCGTGACGCACTACAACATGGCCGAGAACCGCGGCGTGACGGCCGTCTACGTGCAGGAGATGGCCTCGGGCGCCGTGCACCAGCTCACCGACTTCGCGTCGAACAACTCGTCGCCCGCCTGGTCGCCGGACGGCAGCCGCATCTACTTCCTCTCGGACCGCAGCGGCTCGTCGCAGGTCTGGGTAATGGATGCCGACGGCGGCAACGCCACGCTCGTGACGGGCAAGGGCGGCAGCGAGGGCATCCCCGACGTCGAGGGCTTCGGCATAAGCCCCGACGGCAAACACATCTGGTGGGTGCAGGGCGTGCAGCCGGCTGGTGTGGCCATCCGCTCGTCGGACCGCTACAAGGACATGGACAAGTCGAAGGCCCGCATCTACGACGACCTGATGGTCCGCCACTGGGACTACTGGGACGAGGGGACCTACCGCCACATCTTCGTCGGCGAACTGGGCAAGGGGCTCGTCACCTCGGGCCGCGACATCATGCCCGATGCGGCATGGGACGCCCCGCTGGCCCCCTACTTCGACATGGCCGAGATCGCCTGGAACCACGCCGGCACGCAGCTGGCCTATACCTGCAAGCCGCTGACGGGCACGGCCTACGCCGTATCGACCGACTCGGACATCTTCATCTACGACCTGGCCACGGGCCGGACGCAGAACATCTGCAAGCCGGCAAGCCGGCCGACGGGTGAGACGGCCGCCGCCGGCGACATGCCCGGCTACGACAAGTATCCCGTCTGGTCGCCCGACGACTCGAAGATCGCCTTCCGCTCGATGCGCCGCGCGGGCAACGAGTCGGACAAGGAGCGGCTGTTCGTCTACGACTGCCGCACGGGCCGCATGGAGGACCTGACGGCCGAGTTCGACTACAACGCCATGAACGTCGTCTGGGAGGGCAACGACCGGCTGTGGTTCATCGCCCCGATCGAAGCCACGCACCAGATCTGTCGCGTGCAGGTGCCCTCGGCGACGGCCGAGCACCCGGCGGCCGAAGTCGAGGTGCTCACCTCGGGCGACCACGACATCAACGCCTTCACGATGGGCGGCGGACGCATCGTTGCCGAGATGACCAAGATCTCGATGGCCACGGAGTTCTTCGACGTGAACCCCGAGGACGGCCGTCTGACGCAGATTTCGGCCATCAACAAACCCATCTACGACCACATCCGCATGGGCGAGGTGCAGAAGCGCTGGGTCAAGACCACCGACGGCAAGCAGATGCTCACGTGGGTCGTGCTGCCGCCCGACTTCGACCCCGCGAAGAAGTACCCCGTGCTGCTCTACTGCCAGGGCGGCCCGCAGAGCGTCGTCTCGCAGTTCTGGAGCTACCGCTGGAACCTCGAGCTGATCGCCTCGGGCGGCTACGTCGTCGTGGCGCCCAACCGCCGCGGCCTGCCCTCGTTCGGGCAGGAGTGGCTCGACCAGATTTCGGGTGACTACTCGGGTCAGAACATCCGCGACTACCTCTCGGCCATCGACGACGTGGCGGCCGAACCGTGGGCCGACCGCGACCGCATGGGGTGCGTGGGCGCCTCCTATGGCGGCTATTCGGTCTACTTCCTGGCCGGCTGCCACGACAAGCGCTTCAAGGCCTTCATCGCCCACTGCGGCATCTTCGACTTCGACTCGATGTACGGCGAGACGGAGGAGCTGTGGTTCGTCAACAACGACTACGGAGGCCCCTACTGGGACAAGACGAATGCCACGGCCCAGCGCTCCTACGCCAACTCGCCGCACCGCTTCGTCGACCGCTGGGACACGCCGATCCTGATCGTCACCGGCGAGAAGGACTACCGCATCCCCTACACGCAGTCGCTCGAGGCCTTCACGGCAGCGCGCGTGCGCGGCATTCCGGCGCGGCTGGTCTCGTTCGAGGACGAGGCCCATCAGGTCTTCCGCCCGCAGAACTCGCTCGTCTGGAACCGCGAATTCTTCGGCTGGCTCGACAAGTACGTCAAGCAGGAGTAACCCCTCCGCGCAACCAGGCTTCAGAGGCCGCCCCGATCCGGGCGGCCTCTTTTTCGCCCGGACGACCTTTTTCCGGGCACAGGGAGCCGCCCGCCCGACCCGCCGCACGGCCTCGGGACTCCGCGCGCACGCCGCACCCGGACGCATCTTCAGGAGTACGCCGCAGGGGCCGTCACCGGAAGACCGACACCCTGATCCGGTCCCTCCGCCGCCCGCCTACACACATGGAAGCAGAGCCGGTTCCGGAGGCCGGAAAACAGGCCGGACAACGACCAACAGAACAACATCGGCACCGTTTTCATGATGAAAAACACGGTGTTCGTTGAATTTATTTTCCCGAAAGGACGGCGATCCCTATTTTTGCACACATTCGGACAAGAGCGTACAACCTATTCCATACAGATATGAAATTCAGGACAACCCTGTTCGCACTGCTTCTGCTCGCCGCCTCGTGCTCCAAGACCGCGGAGCCCGGGGTGCACCCCGAAGCAGGCACTCTTCGTGTGACCGTCGGTTCCGGTCCCCGGCTCGACATCGCCGCCGACACGCGCACCGCACTCGGTGACGACGGCACAACGGTCCGCTGGTGTGACGGAGACGAAATCGCCCTGTGGGCGCTCGACGGCGCAGGCGCCGAGGCCTTCTCCGCCCTGCCCTTCTCCCTGTGGCACTACAACGCCTCGTTCGGCGACGCCCGCTTCCGCGGCGACATTCCGCAGCTCGAGGCCGGCGAGTACACCTACCTGGCCGTCTCGCCCCGCCCCGCGGCAGTCGAGGGGACGCACGCCGCGTATGAGATTCCGGCCGTGCAGAGCGGCGCATTCGACGGCGCCTGCGACGTCATGGTCGCCACACCCGTCACGGCGCAGGCCCTCGTCGAGGGGGACAACAGCGATGCCGTGCGCTTCGACTTCGCGCACAAGGTGCACGTGCTGAAGATCCGCTTTGCCGAGAACCGCCTCGCCGAGCCCGTCACGCGGCTCGAGATCGCCTTTCCGCAACCCGTCGCAGGCCGTCTGACGGTCGACGCCGCCGATGCGCAGGCCGCCCCGGAGCTGACCGACGGCAGCAACACGCTGACGCTGCGCTTTCCCGAACCGCTGGAGATTACGTCCGAAAGCCAACCGGTCGTCTACGCCGTGATCGCCCCGGTCGACATCCCCGCCGACGGGCGGATCACCCTGACGGCCTACGGCGCGGGCAGCCAGTCGAAACCCGCCACGCTCGAGGGCCGGCTCTTCGCCGAGGGCCATACGACCCCCCTCGCGCTGCACATTCCCGAGGCGGACAAGGTCTACACGACGCTGCGCCTGCACCTGGAGAACACGGGCGAGGAGACGCTCGGCGAGCGCATCGACTCGTTCACGCTCTCGACCGACATCGAAGGGGTGCTCTTCGACAACGGCACGCAGAGCCACACCTTCGCCGTGACGGGCGCAGGCGACTACGACCTGCCCTTCGAGCACTTCCCCGAGGCGCTGCAGGGACAGACCCTGACGGTGGCCTACGAATCCGAGAACGCCCTCCTCTACCGCACCGTCACGCTGCCCGCCACCCTGAACGAGGGTCAGGTCAACGAGGTCGCCACGCCGCTGTCGGTTCCCTACCTGCTCGAGGAGAGCTTCGACAACGTGCCGGGCTTCGACTACAACGCCGGCAACAGCACGTCGGCAACCTCCAGCGGCAGCAGCACCGCCAAGCAGCTCTCCGAATACGGCATGGCCGAAGGGTGGAGCGGCGCCCGCTGCGGCGTCGAGGCCGGCAAGGCGATGCGCATCTGCTGCCGCAACGAATACGCCGGATCGTTCGGCATCTACGTTCACGGCACCTACCACGGCCGCGTCGACTCACCCGCTCTGACGGGCATCCGCGACGGCAAGAGCCCGAACATCCGCATCACATTCAACTACGCCTTCAACCGCGAGTGCAACACCGGCGGCACGAACCAGCCCTACCTGGCCTTCGGCGTCACCGACGACGAGAACCGCAACACGGTCGGCACGTCGAGCCCCGGCAGCGAGTACTATACGTGGAACATCCCCGGCGCACTGCTCACCGATCTGACGGGCGAGCTCTCGGGATCGTTCGACAACATTCCGCTCGGCGGCGAGAGCGCTCCGCTGCGCGTCGAGGGGGCAGTCAACACGCAGCGCCTGGTCTGGGAGGTCTACATGAAGGACAAGGAGACGGGCAGCGGCTTCACGCGCAACACGATGAGCAACAACTGGGTCTACATCGACAACATCCGCGTCTCCATCGACAAATAAACGAGCAGCCATGAAACGATATTTCGCATACATCATCGCCGCGGCGGCACTCGCCGCCGGGTGCTCCGAGCAGGAGGAGGGCGCCGCAGGCAAGGGCTTCGGACGCCTCGAGATCAGGACGGCGGCCGACGCCGGGATCGTCACGCGGACTGTCCCGACGCCCGACGCCGGAGCCTTCTCGCTGACGCTCACGGGCGACGGCTACGAGGGGCGCTGGCCGAGCGTCGACGCCTTCGCGCAGTGCGACACGATCTTCCGCGAGGGAACCTACACGGCCCGCATCGCGTGGGGCGACCCCGCGGCCGAAGGGGCCGACAAGGTCTGCTACGCCGGCGAGCAGCGGTTCACGCTGCAGGCCCGCCGTACCAACACGGTATCCGTGACGGCCACGGTGGCCAACTCGCAGACGCGCGTCCGCACCACGGAGCAGTTCCGCAACTACTTCCACGACGCGCACTTCACCGTCCGCACCGGGGCAGGCAACACCTTCGAGTTTGCGGCCGAGGGCGGCGAGGCGGTCTTCGTGCAGGCCGGGACGGCGCTCCGCGTGAACGGCACGGCCCGCCGCCAGAGCCAGACCGGCACGGACGATGGGCCGGAGGTGAGCTTCTCGGCCACGCTCGACGGCGTGACGAAGGCCCGCACGTGCCACACCTTCACCTTCGACGCCTCGCAGGCAGGCAGCGTAACGGTTACGATCCTGCTCGACGAGGGCGAGCAGGTCATCGCGCCCGTCGAAATCGAACTCAACGACGACGCCATCTACAACGAACAATAAACAGACACGATATGAAACTCTTTACCAAGACTTTGGCAGCCATGGCCGTTGCGGCGATGCTCGCAACGGGCTGCATCAAGGAGGAGCCGAACTACCGGCAGAACGTCACCGGCGGCACCGACGGCACGCAGAGCGCCGTAGGCTACCTCTCGCTCGAGGGGCTCTCGATGCGCGTCATCTACGACGCCGAGACCGAAACCCGTCCCGACGACACGGCCAACGAGACGCAGCGTCCCTCGACGCGCGCCGACGAGACGCAGCCCGCCGTCGACGACTTCCTCGTGGAGATTCTCGACGCCGAGGGCAAATCGGTGCTCAAGCAGACCTACGGCGAGCTGAAGACGGCATTCGCCGGAGCTGACAACCGGCTGGAACTGCCCGTGGGCAGCTACACGATGCGCGTGCGCTCGGAGGAGGAGACCGCCACGCCCGCCGCGGCGTGGGAGCACCCCGTCTACGGCACGACGGTCGAGGTGCCGATCCGCAAGAACGAGGCGACGTCCGTGGGCGAGGTGGTCTGCAAGCTGCAGGGCATCAAGGTCACGGTGCTGTGCTCGGCGGACCTGGCGGCCAAGCTGACCGACGACACGGCGTCGACCGTCTCGCTGGGCGACGCCTCCATGACCTTCGCGCTCGATGAGACCCGCGCGGCCTACTTCCTGCCGCAGGAGGAGAGCAACACGCTCGAATTCAAGCTCACGGGCAAGTTTGCCGACACGCAGGAGCCGACCGACTTCTCGAAGACCATCACGGGCGTGAAGGCCGGGCAGTGGCGCAAGATCGCCCTGGTGATCTCCCACGCCGACAAGGGAGACATCCAGCTCGACATCACGGTCGACAACTTCGTCGAGGACGAGGAGATCGTCGTCGACGGCACGGACGGCTCCGAAGAGCCCGGCATCGAGGAGCCCGGGACCGATCCCGATCCGGAACCCGATCCGGAACCCGGCACCGGCGCAACCATCGTCTGGAAGGAGTACGACATCGACAGCCAGCAGACCGTGACGGCCGACATGCGGATCGAGATCGACGTCACCGCGCCGAAGGGCATCCGCTCGTTCGTCGTCAGCATCGAGTCCGCGACGCTGACCCCGCTGCTGCCGACCATCGGCCTGCCCGCACAGTTCGACCTCTGCCAGATCGATGACCCGCAGCTTCAGGCGCTGCTGGGCAACTCGATCGAGGAGGGCGGCCTGGGCTTCCCGATCAACGACAAGGTCCGCAACCAGACCTACGTCCCCTTCTCGATCACCTACTTCGTGCAGATGCTGGTCAACATTCCCGGCGAGCACAACTTCCGACTCGACGTCACGGACAACGAGGGCGTGACGGTCTCGAAGACCGTGCAGCTGCTCACGCCGACCCGATAAACCCCGCACGCCATGAAACACGCATTTTCATACGCCGCCGCCGTGTGCTGCCTGCTCGCCGCCGTCTCCTGCTCGAAGTCGGAGACCGACGACGCCGTCCGCGGCACGCGCGGCACGATGGAGCTGACCGTCGCGGGCACGCGCAGCGACTCGCCGAGCGGGGAGTACGACCCGCTGCAACACCTCTCGGTCCGCATCTATGACGACAAGGGAGCACTGCTGCGCCGCTACACGTCGCAGGAGGGCATTCCCGAGCGCTACGAGCTGCTGGCGAGCGACTACCGCATCGCCGTCGAGGCGGGCGAGGAGGCCGCGGCCTCGTTCACGGTCCGCCACTATGCGGGCGAGGAGCCCTTCACGGTGACGGCCGGCGCCACGACCCCCGTCGAGGTGACGTGCCGCCGCACGAGTGTCGCGGCACAGGTCTCCTTCGAGCAGAACGTCGCATCGGCCTTCGGTGACAGCTTCGCCGTCTGGGTCGCCGCAGGCGACACCGCCGACGAGACGCAGATCGCGCAGGGCAGCCTCGCGGGGCTGGAGTTCACGGCCGACGCCACGGGCTACTTCACCCTGCCCGAAGGGGTCAGGACCCTTGCCTGGAAGTTCCGCGGCGAGCACGCCTCGCGCGGCGAGATCGTCAAGGAGGGGACGCTCGACGTGGAACCGGGTGACAACTGCGCACTCAAGTTCCGCTTCAGCCCCGACCTGCCGGGATTCATCGAGTGCTTCACGATCACCGTCGACGACTCGACCGACGACTGGGACGACACCTTCGTCTGGGCCGACATCACGATCGAGGGCGACGGCTTCGACATGGAGCAGACGCAGGAGTATGCGCCCGGCACGCCGAAGAGCTACCTGATCGGCAGCGCCGCATCCATCGCCACGGCGACGCTCGCCGTCGGCGATGAGCTCCACGACCTGCTCACCGCGGCACCCGCGGGTATCGCGGTCGAGCGCACGGACGAGCGGCACCTGACGGTGACGCTCAACGACGACTTCTTCGCGGGGCGCCCGGCCGGCGTGCTCGCGTTGACGTTCCGCGTCACGGACGCCAACGGCGGCGAGCTGGAGCGCAGCTCCTCCTACCGTCTTCAGGGGCTGCTGCCGATCGAAAAGACGGACTGGAGCCTCTGGAGCCGCTCGCTCACGCTCCGTGCCTCGGCGGCCAATCCCGACGCCGAGGTGCTCTTCACGCTCCGCACGGCGGAAGGCGAAGAGCAGCAGCCGGGCGTGCGCAACGAGGAGGGCATCCACACGGCGACCTTCGCCCCCGGATGGACGACCTCCGAGAATGCGAACGGCCTGACCTGCCATACGCCCGACGGAAAGGGGCTCCGCGTCGGCACGCACTACACGTGCGTGGCCACGATCGACGGCGTCGAATACACGGCGACGCTCGACACCCCCGCAGGCGACGTGATCTCCAACGCCGGCATGGACGACTGGTCGACCTACGTCGTCGCGGGATGGTCCGTCCTGAGCGGCGAGGTGCCCTACCCGAACGCCGACAGCGGGACCGTCTTCTGGGTCGGCGGCAACAACAAGCAGACCAACGCCCTCTGCACGGGCGCGGAGATCGAGGGCAGCAACGGCCGCTGCGCCCAGCTCAAGCCGATGGTGGCAGCGGGCGTCTTCGCCGCGGGCAACCTCTTCACCGGCACGTTCGAGGGGGGTCCGAACTTCCTCGACATGTACGGACTGGCCCATTTCGGCGTCGTCTACGACTTCACGGCCCGCCCCACGGCCCTCAGCCTGCGCTACAACGCCACGATCACCAACGTAACCCACACGGGCAACAGCTCGCTCACCACCGAGGAGCTCGACCAGAGCCGCATCTTCGTCTGCATCACCGACTGGACGGCGCGCCACACCGTCAAGTCGGGATCGAGCTACGACGAGACGACCTTCTGGGACCCCGAGGCCGCGACGTCGCTCCCCGAAGGGGCGATCCTCGGCTACGGCTCGCAGATGCTCACCGAGTCGACCGACGGCTGGCAGACGCTGACGATCCCCATCGTGTGGTACGACCGCGAGGCGGCACCCGCAGCCGGGAACTACTCGCTGGTGATCTCCTGCGCCACGAGCTTCAAGGGCGACTACGTGGCCGGCAGCGAGAACAACGTGCTCTACGTCGAGGATTTTGAATGGGTATACTAACGATAAAACGCACGACCATGCGCAAGCAGATTCTTACGACGTTCGCCGCGGCGCTGTGCCTCGCCGGCACGGCCCTGACGGCGCAGGCGCAGCCGGCGGAGCTCCACACCGCGGAGCAGGCCGCCGACAGCCTCGCCGCACCGGCCCGACGTCCCATGACCATCAACGAGATGCGGCTCCGCCGCGGCCTGACCGACCGACACAACCTCTTCGTGCCCAAGGGCCAGTGGATCTTCGGCGGGACGGCCTCCTACTCGACCCATACCAACGACCGCTACCAGTTCTTCATCATCGAGGACATCAACTCCGAAGGCTACACCTTCCGCGTCAGCCCGATGATCGCCTACGCCCTGCGCGACAACATGGCCATCGGCGCCCGCTTCGTCTATGCGCGGTCGCTGCTCAAGCTCGACAACGCCTCGCTGAAATTCGGCGACGACGTCGACGCCACGGAGTTCCGCGCTCGGGACTTCTACACGCTCACACACAGCTACACGGCCTCGGTGATCTGGCGGCAGTACATCCCGCTGGGCAACAGCAAGCGCTTCGCACTCTTCAACGAGATGCAGCTCTCGGCCGGCGGTTCGCAGGCCAAGTTCGCGAACGACTCGCCCGTGAAGGGAACCTACCAGACCGGCCACAGCCTCTCGCTCGGCATCTCGCCCGGCATCGTGGCCTTCGCGACGAACAACATGGCCGTGGAGGTCAACGTCGGCGTGATGGGCATTTCGTACAACCACGTCAAGCAGGTTCACAACCAGGTGCGCGAGGGCAAGCTCGACACGAGCATGATGAACTTCAAGGTCAACATCTTCTCGATCGGCCTCGGCATGGCCTTCTATCTCTAAAACCGGCATGCAGATGAAACGAATCCTTTTACTTCTTCTTCCGACCCTCTTTGCCGGGGCGGTCCGCGCCGAGATGCCCCGCTTCGCGGACCGGATGCCGGCAGCGCCGGCCGCCACC
>ERZ780137.1503-NODE-1503-length-13239-cov-6.084496_pt1 | contig 13239 bp, 10 predicted proteins | sample MGYA00511020_ERZ780137 | MGnify/ENA primary metagenome ERZ780137 (study PRJEB29588, sample SAMEA2157917) | human gut metagenome | biome: human gut; feature: human-associated habitat; material: faeces | place: Denmark | collected 2008/2010 ... | reverse complement strand
GATTCGGCTCGACCGAGGAGAAGATGGAGAGCAGGATGTCCTGCTCGTCAAGTTTTTCCTGCAAGGCGCGAAAGTGCTCGTCCGCGCACTGGCGGCGGCTCGCGATGACGAACGGGCGGCGCAGGCCGTTTTCGCGCAGAATGTCTGCGGCGCGCAGCAAACTCCCCTCGCCCGAAAAGACCTCCGGCGTGCGCCAGGGGAGAAAGCGCGCGCCGACGGCAAAGCAGCACTGGAACGCGCGGCAGAAAAACGTGTTCATAGGACTTCTCCTCTTCCGAAAAATACAGACTCAGTATACCACGGAAAAACGCGCAAAAAAAGGACTGAGCATTCGCTCAGCCCTTCTATATGCTTTTTGAACGGCTTACTCCTCGTCATCCTCGGTCTCGATGATGCCGTAGCCGCCGTTGTTGCGGCGATAAACGACGCAGATCGCATCGCCGAAATCGGTGTTGCGGAAGACGAAAAAGCTGTGGCCCAGCAGGTTCATCTGCAAAATGGCTTCCTCCACGCTCATGGGCTTGACGGTGAAGCGCTTGGTGCGCACGATGTCGAACGCGCCCTCCTCGTGGGCCTCGAACTCCTCGGGCAGCTCCGGCATCACGGCCTCGGCGCGCAGGTTCTTGGCAAGGCGGGTCTTGTTCTTGCGGATCTTGCGCTCGATCTGGGCCGTGGCCTCGTCGATCGCGCCGCGCATGTCTCCGTCCGGGTCCTCACATACCGCGCGGAACAGCGTGCCGTTGGCGCCGCGGAGCATGATCTCGGCGACACAGCGGTTCTTCTTCTCGACAGAGAAGGTGACAGAAGCCTCGGGCTCCTCCTTGAAAAACTTCTCGAGCTTGCCGACCTTTTTCTCGGCATAGGCCTTGACGGAATCGTTCAGGGAGACTTTTTTGCAGGTGTAGGTGAATTTCATAGTGTTGGCTCCTTTCGTTGGTGAGGAAGGAAAGAGAGGGCGAAGGGCTCTTCTGTTTCCTTTTCTATATCATAGCACAAATGAACGAAAATTTCAAATGAACGATATATGAATTGAGCATTCTTGTACATATTGACAAAATATAAGGCACACGACGCGAATTGACAAAAGACGGCAGAATGCGGCAAAAGCTCCCATTGACGTTTTGGCGGACGGGCGGTATCATAAGCATTGGAAGCTTTCCAATATCCCACCCATTTGAGCCGCGGGCCATCTTGGCCGGCGGCTCCTTTTTATTTCACGCAAGAAAAAAGCGCCCTCAACGGGCGCTTCAATAATGTTCTCTTTTTAGTTGCTGACGTCATAGAATGTCTTTTCTCCCGGCGTTACGTAGCCGAGCTGATCGCGCGCAAGCTCCTGCAAAAACTCAGGGTCGTCGGCCTTTTCGAGTGCCGAGGCGAGCGCGTCGTTCTCCTGCTTGGCAGTGTCAAGATCGCTCTGCAGCGCGGTGAGCTGGCTGCGCGCGTCGTCGATCTGGCTCCGCAGATGAATGAGCTGCCCCCCTACCAGTGCGATCAGAATTGCGATGACGAGCATCGTGAGAAAGCTGGTGCGCTTTTTGCCTTTTTTGGCCTGCTCTGCCATGCCGATGAGCCTCCTTTTTCCTTGCGCGGCGCAGCGAATAACGGGCGCGGCGCTCATACGACTTTATTATAAGCCGGTTTCTGGAAAAAAGAAAGTATCTTTTGCAAAGTTTGGCAAGTTTACCATAAACTTTTTGGAGCCACCGCAGCGGCGCGGCCGCTAATCGCGCAAAGGAGAACAGCACCTCCGCCCAGAAGGCCCATAGCGGACGGAAAAGCCGTGCGCAGAGCGTGAAGTAGCTCACCGCGCCGAGCAGCACCGAGAAGAGCATATAGAGCCGCAGCTCGCCCCCGCCGATGCGCAGCGCGAAGAGAAACATCAGCAGCGCGAACGCCGCGCAGTAGAGGAGATCGAGCGCGCTCGTAAAGCGCCGCTTCGTCGCCCGCCGCAGCCGCACGGCGCGCAGCAGGTCATAGAGAAGAGAAAGGATGAAGCCGAGCAGGAGCGAGGCGAGAAAGCACCGCGCCTGCTCGGAGAGCGACACGCCCACGGTGCCTCAACCCCCGAACAGGCGCGAGAGCAGGCCGCCGCGGTTTGACGGCGCATCCTCAAAGGCGATGGCGTCGATGCGCCCGTCGACATGCAGCTCGCCGCCGTCGAGGCTCAGCTTGCCGATGTGCAGGCTGTCACCTGTGACAACGAGCACGCCGAGCGACGTGTTCATCACGATCTCGGTCTCATCGAAGCGGTCGACATCCTCTACGCCGGAGACCGTCAGGCTCTCGCGGCCGGATAATTCGATGCGCTGGGGAGAAGCGGGGGAAGTGTCGTAAGTCATAGTCAGAACCCGTCCTTTCGCTTTGGGCGCAAAGAAAGCGCCCTCCATACGATAACGTATGAAGGGCGCACCCAAAATAGTACGGTTTACTGAGCGTTCACTTCGCGGTAGAGGAGCGAGGCCTCGCTCTTGCCGGCGGTCTCGGATACATCGAGCACCTCGACCGCGAGCACGCGCTCGCCGAAGTGCAGCGCGATCACGTCGCCGACCTTCACGTCGTACGACGCGCGGGCGACCTTGCCGTTGACGGTCACGCGGCCGCCGTCGCAGGCTTCGTTGGCCACGGTGCGGCGCTTGATAAGGCGCGAGACCTTGAGATATTTGTCAAGACGCATGGAATTCGTCTCCTTTTCGGAAAAGTGCGGGATCAAAGGGGCTCCACCAACTCAAACGGCGGCGCATCGCGCCGCCGTTTTGATGATGAAAGAGCTTGACTGGGGAATTACTCCGCGACAGCGTCCTTGAACGCCTTACCAGCCTTGAAGGTCGGGACCTTGGAAGCGGCGATGGTGATGCTCTCCTTGGTCTTGGGGTTGCGGCCGGTGCGCTCAGCGCGGTGCTTGGTCTCGAAAGAGCCGAAGCCGACGAGCTGGACCTTCTCGTCGTTCTTCAGGGAGTCGATAATGGTGTCGAGGGCAGCGTTGATCACAACCTCGGACTCCTTCTTGGAAATGCTGGCTTTTTCCGCCACGGCAGCAATGAGTTCAGTCTTGTTCATCGTTTGATCCTCCTGAATAGTGTCCGGAGACGGGGCCTCCGGGGTGTATATGAGCAAAAAGCGTTGCCGCTTTTGGTCATCTGAGTTGTTCCTTGGCGTCGTTCCACAGCGCCATCAGCTCATCGAGCGGGAGAGCGGACATATCCTCGCCGCGCGCATTCACCGTCTCTTCCACCTTGCGGAAGCGCGCGATGAATTTTTCGCAGGTCTTTGAAAGCGCCGCCTCGGGGTCGACGCCGCAGAAGCGGCCGACCTTGACGGCAGCAAACAGCACGTCGCCGAGCTCTTCTTCAAAGTTTGTGCCGTTTTCAACGGCGGAGCGCAGCTCCTGTGTCTCCTCGTCGAGCTTGTCGAGCGCGCCGGAGACATCGGGGAATTCAAAGCCCGCCTTCGCGGCCTTGCTCTGCAGCTTGTCCGCCCGCCAGAGGGCGGGGAGTGAACGGGCGACGGAATCCATCGCGTCGGCGGTGGTGCGCTGGCCCTTTTCCTGCCGCTTGAGCTTGTCCCAGTTGACGAGCACCTGCTCGCTGTCGTCCGCCCGCGTGTTCGAAAACACGTGCGGGTGGCGGAAGATGAGCTTTCGCACCACGTGGTCGGTCACATCGTCGGTCGTGAAGCGGCCGGCTTCCTCTTCCATGTGGATGTTGAAGAGCACCTGCATCAGCACATCGCCGAGCTCTTCTTTCATCAGCTCCGGATCGTCGAGGTCGAAGGCCTCGGCGGCCTCATACGCTTCTTCAAGGAAGTTGCGGCGGTTCGACTCGTGCGTCTGCTCGCGGTCCCACGGGCATCCGCCCGGCGCGCGCAGAATGCGCAGGATGTCAACAAGGTCGTCATATGTGTAGACAGCTTTCTCAGGATAATTTATCATATATTCCCTCTCATTGCAAGGTGTTTCGCGCAATTTCCCTGATTTTTCAGGGGTTTTCAGCGCACGTGCAGGATGCGGGCGAGCTTTTCGCCCTTGGGCAGCAGCGCGAGGTCGTCGTGCGTGACGATCCGCAGTGCGAGGACAAGCGCGACGTACACGATGACCGCCAGCACGACCGCAAGGCCGACGTTCACGATCTGCATCGTGGTCGCGCCGCCAAGCGCGATATGAGCGGCGAAGAAGCGATAGGAGAATCTGGCGCACACGGCCATCACGAGCGATGCGATCAGCGGCTTTGCAAAGACCTTGAAGTAGTTCGGCTTATCCTCCATCGTGCGGTAGACGAAAAAGAGGTTGAGCGACGATACGATCACAAAGCACACGAGCGTGCCGAAGGGAGCGGCGTGGATGTTGATGGACGGCACGGCGGTGAGGTTGTAGTTGAAGATGATCTTGACCACGCCACCGATGAGCATCGTGAAAACGGGCACATGCACGCGGCCGTAGGACTGCAGGATGGAGTTTGAAATGAGCATCAGGCAGACGAACATGCTCGCGATGCCGAGCACGGCTAAAAGCGAGCCGCCGAGCTCGCTGTCATAGCGCGGGTAGCAGAGCTTCATAATGGGCTCAGCCAGCGCCCAGAGGCCAAGACCCATCGGGAAGGCCATCAGACCCGTGACGCGCAGCGACGAGTTGATGACGCGGGACGTGTGCACGCGGTCATTGCGCGCAAGGGAAGCTGATACCGTCGGGATGACGGAGATGGTCAGCGCCGTCATCATCGACGACGGCAGGTTGTAGAGGTTCATGCCCGAGGAATACGTGCCGTAGAGGTGGCGCGTCTCCTTGAGGGTGTAGCCCAGCGCGTTTTGGAGCTGGCCCTGCACGAGCGACGTGTCGATCAGCGTGATGATCGACACCATCGAGGCCGACAGAGTGATGGGGATGGCAATTGAGAGCAGGCGCTTCAAGATCGCGCCGGAGGCATCCGGCGTGTCTGTGCCCGGGGTGCGCGGGCGGTGGCGCAAGTAGTCGATGAGCATGTAGACGAGCGCGAGCACCGAGCCGACCGTCACGCCGACGATGGCCGCGGCCGCGGCGATGTAATCCTCGTACCCAAGGCTCACGACGTACATCGAAAGGCCAAGGCCGATGAAGAGCTTGCTGACCGCCTCGATGATCTGCGAGACAGCGGTCGGCGTCATGCGAAAGCTCCCCTGCGCAAAGCCGCGGAACGCGGCAAGGCAGCCGACGCACACAACGCCCGGGGCGAGCGCCTTGATGCCGTAGGCGGCGTTCGGGTTATTGAGAAGCGCCGCGCACTTCTCGTTGCCGAACCACATGATGACAAACGAGAGGACACCGAGCGTTAAAAACGCGGCGAACGACACCTTGAGCACGCGCCGCGCCTGACGCTCGCGCCCGAGCGTCTTCGCCTCCGAGATCATCTTCGAGAGCGCCACGGGAAGTCCCGCGGTCGAGATGGTCAGAAGCACAGCATAGATGTTGTAGGCGTTGTTGAAGTCGGCGTTGCCCGTCTCGCCCAGAATGTTCGCGAGCGGGATCTTGAAGAGCGCACCGATGATCTTCACGATGACGACGCCGGCGGCCAACACCGCCGCGCCGCCGAAAAAGGACTGTTTCTTTTCCGTAGCCATTAAAATTTCGACCTTTTCCTTCTTAGCAGAAATAAACTGTTTTACAGCCGCTCGAGGCAGCCGAGGATGAGCGAGGAGAAATGCGGGGCCGACTGTTCGGCCATCTCGTTGACCTCCTCGCCGGAGAGCGGCTGGGGCAGCACGCCCGCGGCCATGTTGGCGCAGAGCGTCACACCGAGAATTTCATACCCGCAGTGCGCGGCGGCGATGGCCTCCGGCACGGTGGACATGCCCACGGCGTCCGCGCCCAGAACGCGCGCGGCGCGCACCTCGGCAGGCGTTTCAAACTGCGGGCCGGGGAAGTACATGTAGACGCCCTCGCGCAGCGTGAGGTCCTGCTCCCTGGCGACCTCTTTCGCGAGCTCGCGCAGGCGGGGAGAGTAAACGCTCGACATATCGGGGAAGCGCGTGCCGAACTCGTCGATATTCGGCCCCCAGAGCGGGCCGAAGTCGAAGAGCTTGATATGGTCGGAGATGAGCATCAGATCGCCCGCGGAATACTCGGTGTTCACCGCGCCCGCGGCGTTCGTCACGATCATCGTCTTTGCGCCAAGCAAGCGAATGACGCGGCAGGCGTAGGCGGCGTCCTCCATCGTGTAGCCCTCGTAGCAGTGCATGCGGCCCTGCATGACCGCCACGCGCTTGCCGCGCAGCTCGCCGAAAACAAAGCGGCCCTCGTGTCCCGGCGCGGTGGACGCGCGGAAGTGCGGGATGTCCGCATAGCTCACGCAGGTGCGCGCCTCGACGCGGTCGCCGAGAAAGCCGAGACCGCTGCCGAGCACCAGCAATACCTCGGGACGGAAATCGCCGAGGTGAGACGCGATCATATCCGCGCTCTCGCAGTAATCATCATAGGTGAAGTGCGGCTTGACCGCGTCGGCGGTAAAGAAATCACTCTTATTCATCGTTATTCTCCTTGTTCGGCGTAAAAGCGGGCGAAGTCCATCAGGTTCGCGCGTCGCTTTTCGGGCCGGTCGATGTATTCACGCGGGTATTTGGCGTTGAACGCGCGGCGGATCTGCCCGCCGCCGACCATCTTGGTCGAGCCGCCCGCGCCGAGCGAAAGGATGGAGTGCAGCTCTTCCATGATGTAGATGTTGTAGAGCCCCGTGCCGCCGGGCTTCGTCCAGCCGACATTTTCAAAGCTGCCGGACATGTACTTCTGGCGGTAGAGATAATAGGGGGCAAAACCATGTTTACGCAGCGTGGGGTCGGCATAGTCCAGCATTTGCGCGACCTCGTCCGCGCCGGGGATGCGGCTGCCTTCGAGCATGATGCGGCTGCCCTTTTTGAGCGACAGCGTGTGCACCGTGATGTTGTCCGCGCCCATCGAGATGACCTCGTCGAGACTCCTTGCAAAGCCCTCGGGCGTGTCCTCGGGCAGACCTGCGATGAGGTCCATGTTGACGTGCGGGAAGCCCGCGGCGCGCACCTGCTCCATCGCGCGGCGGATGTCGTCCGCCGTGTGGCGGCGGCCGATGGCCGCGAGGACGTTGTCCTCCATCGTCTGGGGGTTGATGGAAACGCGCGTGGTGTTGTGCGCGCGCAGCACGCGCAGCTTTTCTTCGTCGATCGTGTCAGGGCGGCCCGCCTCGATCGTCAGCTCGGCGAGATTACCGAAGTCAAAATTCTGCTCCAATTTTGAGAGCAGACGGTCCATCTGATCGGCGGTCAGCGTGGTCGGCGTGCCGCCGCCCATGTAGAACGACTTGACGTTCAGCCCCAACTCGCGCACGAGCTGTCCCGCCGCGGTGATCTCGTCGAAAAGCGCCTCCAGATACGGCTCGACGAGCGAGAACGACTTTTCGACGCTCTGCGCCACAAAGCTGCAATACGCGCACCGCGTCGGGCAGAACGGGATGCCGACATAGAGCGAGATATCGTTCGGCTCCAGCTCCGCCGCGGCGCGGATGCCGTAGGCAAAGCCGCCCGCACCGCCGAGGTTTTCCCCCGGATTGCGGCAGACCAGCCCCGGCATTGCCAGCGTCTTTATATAGTCCGCCGTGCCGTCAGTGGACGCATTGTCCACCAGCAGCACCGTAAAACCCTGCACGGTCTGGGCACGCAGGGCGGCCAGGCATTGTTTGAGCAGCGGCAGACGGTTGTAGGTCACGACGATGGCCGTGACATTTCTTGCGTCAAGCATCTTTTTTCGGGAAGAATTTGCGCTTGAGGAAGGCTGTGCCCTTGCGCAGCCAGTTCTGGTGCTCCATGTAAACGATGCTCAGTTCCTCAAAGCTGATGTTGTTCGTGGTGAGCCAGGCGTCCAGCAGACGCTCGCTCACAAAGCCAAAGACCCGGCGGTCATTGACCGTGTAGCCCGTCATGTCCAGCTCCCGCTCAAGCTCAAACAGAATGTCGAACAGCCAGGTGCAGTAGTGCTGCAAAAGTTCCTTCTTCATGACGAACATGTTGAAGTGGTGGCCGTGGGTCTTGGACATATACAGGTCATACGCGGGCAGGTACTCGGGGCATTTGCGCGCAATGATGGCGCGGGTCACCTCCAGATCCTGCTTGTGATGGGCGTGGATATACTGGGTGTAGTTCGTCTCAATAAAATAGTGGCGCTCCTTCGGCAGGACGACGTTCGTCGTAGCCAGAATGCTGCAGAGCTCCTCATGGCTGATGACACGCGACTTCTTGTCCGCAAAGCGGCTTTTGCGGCGGCTGGCAAAATAGCGGCGGTAATGCACGATGCCGATATAATCGGAATCGATGTTGTGCGCCGCCCAGTACAGGCCCGTCAGCTCGCAGAAATTTGCGTTGCGCTCCGAGATATTGTCGCCGGTATCATCGCCGATATAGCCGCAGGCCGGGTGGACGGCATGGCCCATCTGTACCGGAAGGTACATCGGGTCATCCGGCACCCAGTACGGTTTATGCGTTGCTACGATAATGGTGGTCTGCAATGTGTTCTACCCGCCTTACATACATTCCTATACTCTTTTTCCTGGTGAGCTTGCTAAACCTATAGTATAACGCTTTTTGGCAGGAATACAAGTTACAGAACGGTAAAAAGGTCATTCGCCCTCGTTTTCAAAGGTTTCCTGCTCCTCGGCCAGCTTTTCCCACTCGTCGTAGAGCTCCTGCTGGTGGAAGCGAGTGTCGTCAAGCTCGTCGCATTTGTCGCGCAGCAGCAGATGGTCGCGCAGGACCTCGGGGTCGTTGATCTCATTTTCCAGCTCGACAATATGCGCACCCAGCTCCTCGATCTCGCTCTCCACCTTTTTCAGGCGGGCGCGGACCTCGGCGCGGCGCTTGCGCTGCTCCTTGCCGTATGCCTGCTTTTTGGCAGTGTCCTCGGTCTTTTGCTGCTCCTGGGTCTTGCCCGCGTCACGGTTTTGCAGGGCGGCAAAGCTCGGGTAAAACGTCGCTTTGCCGTCCTCCAGGTACATGATCGGGCAGCCCAGCGTCTGCATCAGGTAGCGGTCATGGGTGACGAGCAGCAGTGTGCCGGTGTAGGCTGCCAGCGCCTGGGTCAGGCTCTCGCGCATGTAGATGTCCAGATGGTTCGTCGGCTCGTCCAGGAACATCAGGTTCGGGCGCTCGAGCGCCAGCTCGGCAAAGCGCAGGCGGGCCAGCTCACCACCGGACAGCGACGCACAGTCCTTAAAGACCTCCTCGCCGCGGTAGCCGAAGCGTGCCAGATGACTGCGGACCTCGAGCTCGGTAAAGCGCGGGTACTGGTTCCAGATGGCGTCAATGACGCGGCCTGCGCGGCGGGCCTGCTGCTGGGTGAATACGCCCGGCTTGGCGCCGCTGCCCAGGCGGACCATACCGCCCGACGGACGGCGCTTGCCGTCCAGCACCTGCAAAAGCGTGGACTTGCCTGCGCCGTTGGGACCTGCAATGACGAGCTTGTCCCCGCGGTGAACGACGTAGTCCAGGGCATCGATGAGGGTGCGTTCACCGATATGGACGCTCAGATTCTTCATGATGACCAGCTCGTCATAGGGCTCAATGTCGTACTCAAAGCGAAAGTTCAGCTCCCACGCCTCGGTGGTCGGGGCCTCGACGATCTCAAGCTTTTCCAGCTGCTTGCGGCGGCTCTGGGCCATCTTCGTCGTGGAGGCGCGCACAAGATTGCGGTCCACGTAGTCCTGCAATTTGGCAGCTTTTTCTACAGCGGCGTCATGCAGCTTCTGCTGGCGCTCGTCAACGGCCTCGCGCTGGGGCAGATAGGCCGAGTAGTTGCCGCGGTAGGTCTTGATGCTCTTGCCGCGCAGCTCCCAGATGCGGGTGCAGACGGCGTCGAGGAAGTAGCGGTCATGGCTGACAACGAGCACCGCACCGCGGTAGGCTTTCAGATAATTTTCGAGCCACTCCATCGTTTCCAGGTCCAGATGGTTCGTCGGCTCGTCCAGGATCAGCAGGTCGGGGCGCTCCAGCAGCAGCCGGGTCTGCTCACCGCCCGAAAGCACGCCCGCCAGCTTTGTCCAGGTGTCGGCGGGAAAGCCCATGCCGTTGAGCACCTTTTTGATCTGGGTGTCCATGTTATAAGCGTCCATCGCGTCGATGACAGCGGTGCAGTGGGCGATCTTTTCGGTCAGTTCCTCATTGTGCGGGTCTGCGGCCAGCTGCTTTTGCAGCGCGTCCATCTCCTGCATGGCGTCAAGCGCCGGGGTAAAGACCAGCCGCATTGTGGCATAGATGTCCAGTGACGGGTCCAGCCGGGCGTTCTGCTCAAGGTAGCCGGTGGTCACACCGGTGCCGAACGCGGCATCTCCGGCGTCGGGCAGGCTCTCGCCGCAGAGGATCCGCAAAAGCGTCGTCTTGCCGGTGCCGTTGGCACCGATGATGCCGATACGGTCCCCGCGCTCGACACCTGCATTTACATCACGCAGTACCTCGTGTTCGCCGAAGCTCTTGCCTAAGTTTTGAAGTTCCAACAACATAGCGGTACATCCTCAATTCCAAAATGATGCCGCCGCCTGACAAACGGGCAGCGGCAGTGCGCCCTTGCCTTACAGCAGGGCTTCGTTGCTGTGGCGGCGGTTGCGCACACCGATATTTTCCAGTTCCTCCGGCTCCATCACGATGCGGTAGAGCTCCTCATAGGAGCTCACCGTATATTTGGGCGTGATGCCGGACTTATTTTCAAGATTGCCGGGGTTGAACCAGCAGGTATCCACACCGGCGTTCAGGCCGCCCTTGATGTCGGCCAGCAGATCGTCGCCGACCATCAGCACACGGCTCTTGTTCGTGATGCCGAGGTCACGGAAGGCGTGCTCAAACAGCTTGGCGCTGGGCTTAGCCGCGCCGACCTTCTCAGAAATATAGATGCCGTCCATGTACCTGTCGATGCCGGAGGCCGCAATGCGGGACTCCTGCACGGCAATGGCACCGTTCGAGACGAGGGCCAGTGTGGCGACCTCGCTCAGTTCCTCCAGCGCGGTCAGTGCGCCGGGCAGCAGGTCGGCATGGGTCGCCAGCAGCTCCTCATAGCGGTCATTCATGGCCTTGCCCTTGCCGTTGTCGGGCAACTGCATGGTCTGCATGAAACGGGAGAAGCGGATCTGGAACAGCTTCTGCTTGTTCAGCTGGCCTTTGGCCAGCGAGTCCCACAGCTCGCGGTTGACCTTGTGGTAGGTATCATAAGCGGCCTCGTCGTGGGGCAGCTCGTACTCGGCGAGCATATCGGTCAGGGCCTGGCGCTCTGCGGCGTCAAAGTCCAAAATCGTATTGTCAACGTCCAGCAGGACGCAGGTATAAATTGCCATCTTCGTAACCTCGTATGCTTATTGCGGTGTGGAATCGGCGGAGGTCGGCTCCGGCATCGGCGTGGGCACAGCGGTGGGTTCCGGCGTAGCCGCGGCGCTGACAGTCAGCACAAAGACGCTGTCCGCACCGTTGTTGACCGCGTGGATGTGGTAGGTGCCGGGCTCGTTGGCCGTGAAGGTCACCTGCGTGCCCGTTGTGCGCCAGGAGGTCTCCTCGCAGCCCCAGAGCGTGTCGCCGCTGCCGTTTTCCACGGTAGCCGTCAGCGTCGTACTCTGGCCTGCGGTCAGCGTGCCCGTGCCGCTGATGTTGATCGTGGTGGCCTCGGCCTCGACGGTGACGATCAGCTGTGCCGTCGAGAAGGTGCCGTTGATCTCAATGCCCGCCTTGATCGTGTAGGTCCCGGCGGCATCGGGCTTGAAGGTCAGGCTGCTGCCGTTCTTCTCCATCTCATCGTTGATGGACCACTGGACGTTCGCGGCGTCGTAGGCCTTGTTGCCCAGCTTGACCGTGGCATTGACAGTCAGGCTCTCGCCCTGCTTGATCGTCGTATCGCCCTTGTCCAGCGTCAGCTCGACGCGGGCGTCGTTGAACATGGCCTTGACGGAGATGTCTTTGGTAATATTGTCATAGCGGGTCGCGGTGGTGACGCCGTCGCTCCACTTGTAGAACACAAAGCCCTCCGCCGCCACTGCCGTGACGTTGACGCTTGTGCCGGAGTCGGCCTGAATTTCGACGCTGGACACACCGGTCTGGCCGTTGCCGGTCAGCGTGCCCTTGGCGCTGTCCTCGACCTCATAGCTGGCCGTGAACTTCGTCGGCGTCGAGGTCGGCACCGGCGCGTTGCTGCCTGCGGAGGCCGACGCACGCTGCGGGATGTCCGACGTGTCGGGACGGCTGTCCATCGTATTGCAGGCGTGGCTCTTGGCGTACTCCAGCAGGGCGCGTGCGCCGGAGGTGCTGAAACCGTTGGATTCAAAGTAGGTGCCCTCGCCGTAGCCGCGGGTGTTTTTAAGGGCCTCGGCGGTGTTCAGGTACTTGAAGCCCAGATCGCTGCTGGCCGCCGCAATGGCCTGGTTGAACTGGTCAATGCGGGTCTGGGTCTCGGCAGCGTTCGTGCTGTCCTCGGTAACGGGCGGGATGCCCACCGCGATGATGTCGCAGTAGGCGTAGGCCGAGCGGATGCTCTGTAGGAACTGCTTGTAGTCGGCAATGAAGGAGTCCACACTGACCGAGCCGTCCACATCGTTCGCGCCCAGCACCACAAAGACGCGGCGGGCCTTCATCTTGGGGATGGCCTGCGGGATCGTGTAGCTGCTGGCGTCCGATGCAAAGTTTACACAGGAGGTGGACAACGCCTTGGAAATCTGCAATCCCTCCTGCCCGACAAACTGATTCAGCGTGATGCGGGTATCCTTCTGCAGCGTCACGGCGTACTGGTCACCCGCAAAAACACTGGCCGTAATGTAGGCGTCATCCGCCGCGCTCTGCGGCAGGATGGAATCCAGCGTCGTGTCCAGCGGGTAGGCGTCCGGGTCGTAGGAATCCTTCCCGCCTGCAAACAGGCCCAGCTTCGTCGGCAGCACCCATGCCGCCAGAATGCTCATCACAACGGCCAGCGCGCACAGCGCCAGCACCACACACGCTTTGCGCTGTGTCGGGCTCAGGCCTTTTTTCTCCTCATTACGTTCTCTGCTCATCGGGAACGGCAACCTCCTTAATTATCGAAAGCGGGCGTACCCATGGCCACAACCCACCTAGTATACATAGTATGAATTATATCATATTTGCCGGGCTTTGAACATGGTTTTCAAAAAATTGTCACGTATTACAATTTTATTACAAGCAAAAAACCCGGGATTTGACATCCCGGGCAAAATTAGGGCAATACCGCATAATTCTAAGTGCCGATACGGCGAGCGAGGTGCGGCA
>ERZ780137.1443-NODE-1443-length-13810-cov-4.087750_pt1 | contig 13810 bp, 18 predicted proteins | sample MGYA00511020_ERZ780137 | MGnify/ENA primary metagenome ERZ780137 (study PRJEB29588, sample SAMEA2157917) | human gut metagenome | biome: human gut; feature: human-associated habitat; material: faeces | place: Denmark | collected 2008/2010 ... | reverse complement strand
GCCTATTATTATAATAATAATTTTTATCTTGAAAATATCGTCCATGTTATTTCCTTTCTTTCCACTCGAGTGGAAAAACTTTTATACAATTATACCAAAAATAAGGAGTGATTACAAATGTATGTTAAAAATATTTATTCGCATGTTCCCTTTGTATTTATGGGTAACATTACCCGATTACATACCGCTTCTGATACTGATAACATTGCTAGTGATTCCGTATCAGACAGTGGTTCAGATGATGACACAGGCAGTGAAGAAAATGAAAATACTTCCTCGTCTGATTCACAGGAAGAACGTACAAAAGAAAAAGAATCTGAAAACACAAAAGAAGAAAATATTTCAGAAACTACAGAAGCAGAAAGAACGCAAAGTACTGACAATTCAGAAATGAGTTCAGAAGAAACTACAGAAGCAGAAGAAACGCAAAGTACTGATAATTCAGAAATGAATACAGAAGAAAATACAGAAGCGGAAGAAACGCAAGCTATTGACAATCCAGAAGAAAGCACAGAATTGACTGTAACTACCCTGTCTGACTCTGATGCTGATATAGTTACTCTGCTGCAGAAAAACAATGAATTGTTGCAAAAGCAATATACCGTTACCGCTTCCTATCTTAACTTATTAACATTTACCCTTTTAGCAATATGGGTAATTAATTCTATTCACAAAAGCGTGACGCGAATGTCACGTAGAAAGGAAAAATGATGGATTCGTTTGTAAATTTTGTGCTAAACGGAAACGTTGATTTCAATGCTGAATCGGTTGTTCGTATTATGGCGGTCTGCCTTATTCTGGAATGTATTAGTTCTATTTGTTCGTCGCTTTTGCATATTGGGGGTATGAAATAATGGTATTTATTATACTGCTCTGCCTTGGCTTTGCTATGGTGTTTTCTGTTGTGGTTCGTACCCTTGTTTTGCACCCTGTCCACACGGCACATTACAGCATTACCGATATATATAATTATATAAAGCGGTTAAAGTGGCATGAAATGGACTACGGGTATATAAAAGCGTATGTCGGTCTTTTTGGTAAGGGTAAAACTTTAAGTGCTGTACATGATGTTGTTGGACAATATAAACACTACAATAATAAAAAGGTGTGGTGCAAACGGCGCAAAAAGTTTGTTACTCAAAAGGTTCATATTATTAGCAACGTGGATTTAGTAGGAATCCCATACGAAAAATTCGTATCATTAAGTCAGATTGTAAAGGTTGCACAGGAAGTAACCGTAAAAGATGATGAGAACGATACACTGACGGTAACCATTGCGTTGGCTGATGAATTAAGCGTACAAATGAATAGTCGTAATTTCAAGACAAATATAGACGCGTTATTTCTTAATACGATACTTACATGTAGGCATTATCATTTAGGATTCGTGTATACGGCACAACGGTTCGGGCATGTTGATGCGCTTTTGCGACAAGTTACTAGCGTAGTTATATCTTGTAATAAGATATGGCGTGTCCAGTGTCTTAGCTATTATGATGCATGGGAAATGGAAAACGCAAGCAGTCCAACTATGCTCACTCCTCTACGTCGTATGGGGTTCTTTATCACAAACAAGGATTTTAACGCCTATGACACATTTGCCTGTGTCGGCAACCTTGCAAAGTCTTGTGCAGACGGTGATATGTTAAGCGAACAGGAAATACTTGCACTACAGTGTAATAACGGCGCAAATATGGACAACGTACTGTCGCCTAGCAAGAAATATCGTAAAACTAGAAAAAAGATGAAATAGTTAGAGGAGGTGCGGTCGGTAGGCTTGTCCCCGACCGCCCCACTCTAACGGGAAAGGGAAAAAATGAGAAAAGCTAAACTATATATATCCCCTATGGACAGGGAATATTTAAAACTATATGGAAAACTCCCAGATTATGATTATGAGGATTTACGTGTAAAGTATGGCTCTAAGGTAGCGCAAGAAGTACGGCAGAAACGCATTAATACTGTGTGGCAGAATATGAAAGCACAGCACCAAAAAGAACAGGATGCATTATTGGCAGAATGCCCTTTCATAACGCCTACTTGACAATAGTAATAAGTTAGAACCATTTCTAATTTTATTTTAGGGGATAGTTATGATTTACAATACAAGAATTAAGACTTTTGCAAAGTCGCAACAAGTTACAATATACAGTAAATCATTTACTAAAGAGGAAAAAGAAAAACAGAACGCAAATGATAATTTACGCAAGAACTATGTGAATACAGAACGTACAGAACAGGAGGAACAGAATTGCAAAAACATAAGCATCAAGCAAACAAAAAACCGTATTTATGATATTGCAAGGTCAAATGAATGGGAATGGTTTATCACTATCACATTTGACCGTAATAAAACTGATAGTTCTGATTATGATATTGTTGTTTATAGGTTAAAATATTTTCTTAATCATTTACAACAACGTCAATGCCCAAACTTAAAATATTTGATAGTGCCCGAACTACACGCTGACGGTGAGCATTACCATTTTCATGGACTGTTAGCAAATTGTGGCGGTATTAATTTCAGTTTTAGTGGAAAATATGACCGTAAAAGCAAGAAGCCTATTTACAATATCTTAAATTGGAAACTGGGATTTACTACAGCTACAAAGGTAGAGGACACGCAAAGGGTCAGCAGTTATATAACAAAGTACATCACTAAAGAATGTGTAGCAGTTCTGAAAAACAAAAAGCGGTATTACACAAGTCATAACGTGAATCGACCGCAAATTGATTATTGCGTTTGTAATAAGGATGAGTTTGAGCAGATGTACGGCGACTGTATCACATATTGCAAAACGGTTGATGTGCCACAAGCTGGTATGCAAATTTCATATTACGAATTTGATAAATAGGGGGTAAGAAAATGACGAAAAAAGAACGTAATGATATTATTAGTTGGACAAATGGTCTTTCTAATGATGAACTTGAAAAACAATATTATGATTGTGTTTATGATACTTTGGGTACACAAGTTGATGCAATGGTAGAACTTGATTATGATACTGTCGATATACTTGAACGAATAAAGTATGAGAAATTTCTCGGTCAAAAGGCAGATTTACTTGGCTTTTTATGTGAAAAAAGAGGTATTGTTTTATGGAAGAAATAAAAACAACGGTATTTTTGGTATGTACGCTTTTCGCTTTGGCTTACACGGTCATTGATTTACACTGATGTTATTAATCTATTTTATAAAAGTAGGATAAAAAGTGTAGCGAACATCTGACAATTAAATAAGAATTTAAAGAGGTAAATACATGGACGGATTGATTATAAAAAAAGAATGGTTAGACCTTATTCTTAGAGGAAAGAAAACTCTTGAAATAAGAGGAAGTAATACTAATAAGCAAGGACAAAGGATTTACTTACTTGAAAGTGGTTCTTGCAGAGTGAAAGCAGAGTGTATTATTAACTCTGCCTATCCAATATCTTGTTCTGATTGGTCAGAAGAAAGAGAAAATCATTGTGTAGATATTTCCTATACAGAATTGAAAAAGCGATATAAAAATCCATACGCATGGGTTTTATCTGAAATCAAACCAATAGAAGATATTTTATATTACGATCACCCAAAAGGTGCAATAATTTGGGTTAAAAATGTAGATCCAATGATAAGGATATGACACAGGATTCTGACTTCAATAGGTATTGGATGCTTTTCATTGTGGTGGAAATATTTCTTTCAGATTAAAATATGTAGCCCATTCCATTCGAATGGAATTATAAGCGAAAAAGCGAACGCATAATAAGCATGAATCAATTATTATGCATATGTATGCAAGTTAAAACAAGATAAAAAACACTGTCAAGGTAACAAGTATAACGTACCTTTACAGTGTTTTTTATTTTGTTAAAATCGGTCGATAGTAGGTAAGCTATGTCTATTATTTCCAGAATTTACCACTACAAAGCGTAGCGTAAAAGGTAAATAATGGATATATATAGTCAATTAAAAACTGTGCGTAGCACAGCGAAAAAATTTTTAGGAGTTGATACATAAATGAGCGCATATTTTACCCTGTCTGAACGTTATAAATTAGAAACAATGTTGCAAGATAAAATCCCTGTCAAGGATATAGCTGTAAGATTAGGTAAACATTTTACTACTGTCTATCGGGAAATAAAAAGAGGTACAGTTTTACTCCGCAATGGTGCAACATGGGAAGATGTACCGACATATTGCGCAGACGTGGCGCAACGAAAACAGGATGAAAAGAGTCACAATAAAGGTGTAGATTTAAAGATAGGTACAGATATTGATACTGTACAATATATGGAGCAGTTAATAAAAGACTGCCGTTACTCTGCTTATGCTGTAAGTGTTGCGTTGAAAACAGGACATAAAAATACCGTACTGTGTCCACAGACTATCTATAATTACATAAACAATGGTGTATTTTTAAACATTGACCGCAAAGACCTTATTTATAATAAAGTGCATAGGAAAGAGGAAAAGTCACAGCGTCGTCCGTCCTTAAAGATGTTAGGTGCAAAGACGATAGAAGAACGTCCAAAAGAGATAAGTAAGCGTAATACTTTCGGACACTGGGAAATGGATACCGTATACAGCGGTAAAGGCAAAAGTAAGAACTGTTTACTTGTTTTGACGGAACGTCTGACACGTCATGAAGTTGTACGCAAGATACCCGACCGTACAGCACAAAGTGTTGTTGATGCTGTAAACGTCATTGAAAAGAAATTAGGCGCAAAGGATTTTACACGCCTGTTTAAAACTATTACTTGCGACAATGGCGTAGAGTTTACCAAATACAAAGATTTAGAACTAAGTTGCATAACAGGCATGCGTAGGACGTTCGTGTATTTCTGCCATGCTTTTGCGTCCTGTGAACGTGGTAGCAACGAAAATGCAAATAAGTTGATACGTAAATTTATCCCTAAAAGTGCGGATATCGGATTGTATAGCACAGAACAGATAGCACAGATAGAGTGTAATATTAACAACTATCCCCGTAAATTATTTCATGGCTTATCATCTGTTCAGTATGCGCAGACGTTAGGACTTTAATTTTCCACTCGAATGGAAAACAAAAGACCGCTGTTATCAACGGTCTTATTTTCGTGTGCTTTTGTGCATGTTATACAATAAATATAGGTATATCTCTACTGTTTCATTGTGTATTCTGCTGTATTTATCTAAAATTTGCATTTTATCTTGACTTTTTCAATTTTTTATTATTTTTCTTTAAAAGTTGCACAGACTGTCTCCATACTGCTTCCGGCATGGTTACCTCTGATAGCTACCTTCTCTGCCCGGCAGCGGTAATCTGTATTATATATACATTTAACTGCCTCACAATCTATGCTGATCGTAGGACTTGGATGTGAAATTGCACTGGTAAATGCATCTCCTGTTCGCTTATGAAAGCTCTCACAACATGTGTCGTCGCAACATTCAGCATGCTTACCACCTACCATAATATCACCTTTGCAGCAGCAATTATCTTTGTTATAGGAACATTTCTCTGCTCCACACGTAAGTTGTGCCATATGACTACCTCCTTTTCCTTACACGGATAGTATGCGTCATATGACACCAGCTATGCATTGGCTATTACTTTTCTTCCTGTGGAAGTTCTTCCCTGATCTTCTTTGTGCGAATCTCTTCTGTAATGTCGTCAATAAACTCTTTGATTGATGTCTCGCTCATGCGATAAGGCAGATCCCTGTAAGAATGCTGTTCATTCTTGTATACATAATACTGGAAAGGACATGTCATAGGACGCAGAGCAAACACTTCCTTATCTACTTCTTCATCGCCTAAAACAAACATGCCATCCTTATAGTGATCCCAATGTCCGGAAATCTTATACAGATCAGATTTTGCCATCAGAGGTGTTCTGGTACGAACATATCCCCAGTCATTATCCTCCAGATCCTCAATCCATCTTTGCAGTTTCATGATCATCCTGGTTCCCTTAGGAGTGAAAAGCGGAAGTCCCTGACCAATTACATCAACTGTAGTAAATAGTCCCATTTCACGTCCAAGTTTATTATGGTCACAGCGCTTTGCATCTTCTAATTTTTCAAGATATTCTGTCAGTTCTTCTTTTTTATTAAAAGCAGTACCATAAATTCTCTGCAGGCGCGCCTTGTTGGAATCTCCTCAGTTCATGGCCTTCCTTGATGATCTTCTTCATCTCTGCTTCAAGCTTATCCAAATCTTCTCTTGAGAAAGGTTCTGCATCAAAGTCATAATAAAAACCCTCATCAATAGCGGGTCCAATTGTGATTTTGGCGTCAGGGAATAATCTTATCACTGCCTGTGCCAATACATGGGACGTGATGTGGCGGATTACTCCTAATCCCTCCGGATCATTTGCTGTTACAATATTTAATTCACAATCTTCGTTCAATTCTGTTCTTAAATCCACAATTTCGCCATTTACTTCACCTGCACAGGCTACTCTTGCAAACCCTTCGCTGATATCCAAAGCAATTTCATAAACTGTTTTTGCTTCTCCATACTCCTTAACAGAGCCATCCTTCAACGTTATTTTCATACATTGTTAAAATCAGACATGTATAAAAAAATCCCTTACGTTTTACAACGTAAGGGATGCATATAAGCTCTTATGCATTCTTACCGCAACATTTCTTATACTTCTTGCCACTTCCGCAAGGACAAGGATCGTTAGGGTAGATCTTGGTAGGTTTTACTACTGTTGTTGAAGACTTCTGCTCTTTGTAAAGCTCCTTCTTCTTATTTTCATCGAAAATAGTATTCCACTCTTCCAGATTGTAAAGCCAGTCTGCTTCTGCAGCAACCATATTCTTGTAAAGTAATTCCTTGTCAAATGCAAGACTTACTTCTGTATCTTCACCCATCTCTTCGATTGGATTAGCAGCCTTTAAGCTGTCATTGATACCATCCAGAAATCCTGTCATTGTCATGATGTCTACGCTATATTTGTCTGCAAGCTCTTTTACTGTTCCCTTTACTTCTTCATCAGGATTCTTTAAAAGCTGCTGATAGATTTCTTTTTCTTTCTGAAAATATGCAATCCAAAGCTTCTGAAGGCTTGCCTTATCTGCCTGCTCATCATAAGCCATTGCTCTCCACTGGTCTAATAAAGTCTTTTCCTTTGCCATGATTATACATCCTTTCATTACGGCTTATTATGCCTGTCTGCCATATGACTGTAGTATATACTAAAAACACTGGAAAGTCAAAGGTTACATTCTCTTGCTTTTCATTACGCCTCACTCTATAATAGACATAACAAAACAAGGAGGATATTCCATAATGAAGAAAAAACCGAAACAAATAGCGGCAATTGTCGCTCTGGTTGCTATTGCTGTTTTGATCATTGCTTTTATTGTATCTGCTTTTACCACTACGGCCGATTCACGTAATCTGTTTTTTGCACTGTTCTTTTGTATCATTGCCATTCCTATTCTTGCATGGCTTTTTATCCTGTGCTATGGAAGAATGAAAGGCAAACATACAATGGCTGAATTTTTCCCTGACAGTAATACTGATTCACCTATTGTTCCTGAACACAAGGAATCTCAGGGATTCACAGAGGAAGAAATTACGCAAGCCATGGAGAATTCCCGTAAATGATCTCAAGTAATCTGCCCGCTGCCACCGACAGCGGGTTTTTCTGATTGCGCACAATACAGAACTGTCTCTTCGGTATCATCTTATTAAATCTGAGTTCAAATAATGTTCCCGCCTCAATATGTTCTCTGGCAAAATCTTTGACTACACATCCTACTCCAAGATTACGCAGTGCAAACTGCACGATCATTTCACTGGTTGCCAGTTCAAATTCAGGGTTTAAGGATACATGGTTTTCTGCAAGAAACTGCTCCATGTAAGTTCTGCTTGAAGTGTTTCTTTCCAGAAAAATCAGTGGTAATTCCTCTAACTGTGAGAAATCCAGCATTCTGTTCTTATAGGGAATAAAGCGTCTGCCCGCCACGAAGATATCTTCAATTTCCCTGACAGGAATCTTCTCGATCTTTTCTTTTGCTGTAAAAGGCGTACTGACTACTCCAAAATCAATTCTTCCTTCTTCCAGATTGGCCAGTGTTTCCGGTGTAGGTGCATTGGTAACACCGACCTTGATCGCCGGATAATGTTCGTGAAACTGTTCCAGATATGGCAGTAAAAAAAATTGCAGAGTCATATCGCTTGCGCCAATTCGTATCTCTCCCAATTCCAGATTCTTCATCTGCATAAGCTTCTGTTCTCCAAGGACTATCTGTTCATAGCCCTTGGAAACATAGGAGTAGAGCAATTCTCCCTCCCCTGTCAGCCTGACTCCCTTAGAGGTTCTGGTAAACAACTTTGTCTCTAAAGACTCCTCTAACTGTTTGATCGACTGACTGACTGCAGGTTGGGAAATTGCCAGTTCATTGGCAGCAAGCGTTATGCTTCTGCATTTTGCTACTGTATAAAATACTCTATATACTTCTAAACTGTGATTCAGTTGCATTTTATCTAGCACCCTTATCGTATGGAATACCTTCTGCCTTAGGTGCCCGTGAATTCTTGGAGGTAAATGCCAGAATGATCATAGATGCGATAAATGGCATCATACTGTAGATATTCTTGGATAATCCAAGATGGGATAATGCTGTGGAGTCTGCAATATTCGCCAGTGAACGGAACACTGCAAAAAATACAGCTGCAGCTGCAATTCTGTAAGGCTTCCACTGTCCAAAGATCATAACTGCCAGAGCAAGGAAACCTGCACCTGCAACACCTACCTCAAAGTTCCATGTTGTTACAGAAGGAACAATATAGGCAAATCCACCAAGACCACCCAACGCGCCGGAGATCATAACACCAATATATCTCCACTGATATACATTGATACCGACTGAATCTGCTGCCTGAGGATGTTCACCACAGGAACGAAGACGAAGTCCCCATTTCGTTTTAAACAGGAATACGGCTGCACACACCAGAATTATAATACCAATGATCAGGAAAATATTGATCGTCAAAGGTCCGATCTTATAAATAAATGCTGAATTATCATAAGTTAATTTAGCTGAGGAAGCACCACTTCCGGCTTCTGTAGAGTTGTTAAATGCTTTGGTGATAACCACTGCAATTGCTGTCGCCATCATATTGAGGGCTGTACCACCAATCGTCTGGTCTGCCTTTAATGTGATGGCAGAGAAGCCTAACAGTAAAGAATACAACATACCTGCCAGTGCACTTACCAATATAGATACTGCAACAAGTGCCGGTGCAGGCATCTTGCCTCCACATAAGGAAAGTACAAATACACCAGCAAGACCACCGATTGCCATAATACCTTCCAATGCGATATTAATAACACCGCTTCGTTCTGAGAACATACCGCCTAAAGCTACCAGCATCAGGACTACAGCATAAAGTAATGTAAATTTTAATAATAAAAACATAATTACTTCTCCTCCTTTCCTGCATGCTCAGCTTTCTGCTTCTTCTTCTGGATCATATTTGTTACGATACCCTTGAATAGCATAACAAATGCGCAAAGGTAAATAATAACTGCTACAATAAAATCTGCAATTTCAGGCTGGAAATATTTGGTTGGGAGGTATGCACCACCAACAGAAATATGTGCTACAAAAATTGCCGCAAATACTACGCCGATTGGATTACTCAGTGCAAGAAGTGCTACCGGGATACCGTTAAATCCAATGGCAGGAAGTGCTGTTGCTACCTGTGGATTCCATTCCGAGCCACCGGATAAGTAATAAAGTCCTGCGCCGATTCCTGCAAGTGCACCGGATATTGTCATGGACAATACGATGTTTCTCTTTTCATTAATACCTGCATACTTGGCTGCATCCTTATTGAAACCACATGCTTTTAACTCATAACCAAATGTTGTCTTATTTAAAACAATGTACATAACAATGGCGATGATAATTGCGATAAAGATTGCAATTGTTGTTGAATTGGTCTTAAATATTGTATTCAATCCCATATTAGGAATTAAGGATTCCGGAGATACAGAACTGAGCTTATAGGTTCTGGTAGTCTTCTGATCGTACATACCCTTTACTGTACTGTACATCAGTTCATTTACCAGATACAGACCAATCCAGTTAAACATAATAGAAGTAATAACCTCATTTACGTTAAAATATGCCTTGAAGAAACCTGGAACAGCTCCCCAGATAGCGCCGCATACCATAGCAGCAAGTAAACATACATACCAGGGCATATGAAGAATGATAGCAAAATACAAAGCTCCAAATACACCTACTGTATACTGTCCTGCTGCGCCAATGTTGAACAGACCGGTCTTAAATGCAAAAGCTACGGAAAGACCTGTCATAATCAGTGGAGCTGCCTGAGTGATCTCACTTCCGACTCCCTTAGGAGCAAGGTAAAATCCGCCCTTTACAATTCGTACAAAACCATCTATTGCATTTTCTGAATTAATGCAAAACAAAATAATCAGTCCAACTAAAAGTCCAATTACGATACAAACAAGTGAAGCACCGATGGACAGGAGGACATCTTTTTTCTTTTCGTTCATGTTGATAACCATACCTTTCTTTCAATGATGTCTACTTAATGTATCTGCTAGACCTCTGCCGGAACTGCTTCTTTTTTGGCACCCGCCATATAAAGTCCTAATTCCTCTACGGTAATCTGTTTTGGATCAAGCTGTCCTACCAGTTCACCTTCATACATAACCAGAATACGATCCGAAACATCCATTACTTCGTCCAGTTCCAGGGAAACAAGCAGCACTGCCTTGCCCTTGTCACGTTGTGCTACCAACTGGCTGTGAATATATTCAATCGCGCCTACGTCAAGACCTCTGGTCGGCTGTACCGCTACCAGAAGATCCGGATCCTTATCAATCTCTCTTGCGATAATTGCTTTTTGCTGATTACCACCAGACATACTCCTGGTTATGGTAATCGGTCCCTGTCCACTTCTGACATCATACTGTTCGATCAGCTTGTCTGCATAGCGACGTACTTCTTTACTCTTGATAAATCCACCCTTCTGGAAATCAGGCTCAAAATATCTCTGCAATACCATGTTCTGCTCCAGAGAATAATCAAGAACAAGTCCATGTTTATGTCTGTCTTCCGGAATATGGCTCATGCCCATTTTAGAACGTTCACGGATAGATGCCCTGGTAATATCCTGTCCTTTGAATATGATCTTACCACCTGTGATTTTCTCAAGTCCTGTAAGTCCCTGTACAAATTCGCTCTGCCCGTTTCCATCGATACCTGCGATACAGACAATCTCACCACGGCGAACATTAAAGGAAATATCTTTCACGGCATTGTTGGAATGTGCCTTACTCGGTACGGTCATATGCTCTACTTTCAGTACAGTCTCGCCCGGTTTCGCAGGCTTCTTATCTACTGAGAAATTAACATTTCTACCTACCATCATCTTGGAAAGTTCTTCTTTTGTTGTATCCTTTACATTTACAGTACCTACATATTTACCCTTACGAAGAATCGTACAACGATCTGCTACTTCCATAATTTCATTCAGCTTATGTGTAATGAACAGAATGGATTTGCCTTCTTTTGCAAGGTTCTTCATGATCTTCATCAGTTCTTCGATCTCCTGAGGAGTCAGAACTGCAGTCGGCTCATCAAAAATCAGGACTTCATTATCACGATATAACATCTTCAGAATTTCAGTTCTCTGCTGCATACCTACTGTAATATCAGAAACAAGAGCATCCGGGTCTACCATAAGGCCATACTTATCGCTCAATTCCATAACTCTCTGACGAGCGCCCTTCTTCTCCAGAAATATTCCCTTTGTAGGCTCAACACCAAGGATAATATTATCTAATACAGAAAAACATTCTACCAACTTAAAATGCTGGTGTACCATACCAATATTCAAATCATTTGCATCATTTGGAGTATTGATGTGTACTTCCTTACCATCCTTCTTAATTGTTCCGGATGTAGGCTGATAAAGTCCGAATAAGATACTCATCAAAGTAGACTTACCGGCTCCGTTCTCTCCTAAAAGAGCATGAATTTCTCCTCTTTTCAACTGCAAGGTAATATTATCATTAGCCTTGATTCCAGGAAATTCTTTTGTGATGTTTAACATCTCAATAATGTAATCATTCTCCATGGTCCATTTTCCTTTTCCTATTTTGTAACTATTCAGAAACTGCATACACTTCGCAATTTCTAACCCGTTCACGGTTTACGCATTTGTTTATATTTTAGTATAACATCTAACAGCTAAAAAAAAAAGGGGAAGAGAATAAGTTCTCCACCCCTTTTTAAAAAGTTCAAAATTACTCTACATATGTAACAGTTACATGAGAACCAACTTCTGGCTGATTCTCTGTATCGTTAGATACTGTGATAGAACCATCTTTAATACCATTTAATACTGTTTCATATTCATCCTTAGTAAATGTCTTGAATCCCCAAGATGCATCATCTGTAGGAAGTCCAAGATAATCACCCTGTGTAAGACCAAGCTGTTCAGACTTGCCACCGATAGAAGCCCAGTTACCTGAAGTATAAGCATCAAGTGCTGTTTCTACTGCTGAACCAAGACCTTTCATAGCAGATGTGATACAAGCATCACCGATCTTAGGGAACTGGTCAACGTCTACACCAATAACCTTGCCATCATACTGTGCTGCTGCATCTACTGCTGATGTATAGATACCGCCGCCGCAAGCAAATACAACCTGTGTTCCGTCTGCGTACCAGCCTTCCATACGAGCTGTGATTGCATCATCGCCATAGAACTGTCCGCCGTAGTAGTACTTAACGTCTACGTCAACGCCCATCTCTTCTGCTGCTGCATTGATACCCTGAATATAACCGAAACCATAACGGATAACTGCAGGAACTGCAATACCGCCAAGGAATCCAAGGCTTGTATAACCATCTTTAACTGCTGCATAACCTGCTAAGTAACCAGCCTGCTCTTCCTGGAATGAGCAGATATATACGTTGTCGCCAAGTGCAACATTCTCACCTGCAAGGTTTACGATGTCACCTTCTGTAACGTCAACTGCGATAAATGTAACATCTGGATACAGACCCTGCTCTTCAGCGATTGCAGGTCCAAATAAATAACCAGGCATAACAACTACTGTTGCGCCTTCTGCAATTGCCAAATCTACAGAGTTGATTCTCTCTTCATCTGTATCTTCTGCTGGTTTATAATACTGTGTTTCGATTCCGTTAGCCTCACCATAAGCTACACATGTTTCCCATGTGATCTGGTTGAAGGATTCATCTGTGATATCTCCGGAGTCTGTGATCATAGCGATCTTCTTATCGGAGTTATCTGTTGTAGCTGCAGCCTCTGTTGCTGCCTCTGTTGTTGCTGCCTCTGTTGTTGCAGCTTCTGTTGTAGCTGCTGCCTCTGTTGTGGAAGTCTCCGCTGCAGATGGTGTCTCTGTCTCTGCTGAGCTGCTGCCACATCCTACTAAAGATGCAACCATAGCTGAAGCAAGAACAAGTGATAATGCTTTCTTCTTCATAAAAATTTTTCCTCCTTTGAACTCGACACATATTACAAAAACATGGCCTAATTACTTAGATATAATAACATAGTACACAAAAAAACATAAGAAAATATATTAAATATATTTTTTGTATAATTTTTCATGTATCATTGCATAAAAGGTAACTATTCAGAATAATTACCATAAAAGGACCAACAGCGTTACTAACCGCCATTGGTCCTCCGTAAACAAAAATCATGTTACTACTTTTCATATTATATTGCAAGTAGAATTTTATTTCTTTAATAGGCTTTTTCTATAAATAATGTCATCTCTGGACGGTCCGTTACTTACCATTGTAATCG
>ERZ780137.1403-NODE-1403-length-14181-cov-2.754212_pt1 | contig 14181 bp, 13 predicted proteins | sample MGYA00511020_ERZ780137 | MGnify/ENA primary metagenome ERZ780137 (study PRJEB29588, sample SAMEA2157917) | human gut metagenome | biome: human gut; feature: human-associated habitat; material: faeces | place: Denmark | collected 2008/2010 ... | reverse complement strand
ACACTGTTTTCACAGGGATATGGAAAGACCGCCATTGCCCGTATGCTGAATGACAGAGGAATACCAAACCCTACGGAATACAAACGACTTCATGGTTTGCGTTACAAGCAGCCTAAAACGAAAAACAGTACCCTATGGAAATATTTTGCCATATCAGATATGTTGGTGAATGAAATCTATATCGGGAATATGGTTCAAGGGAAATATGGCAGGGTTTCTTATAAGACAAAGCAAAACAAACCCAGACCCAAAGACGAGTGGTACAGAGTTGAGGGTACACATGAGCCGATTATTGACCGTGAGTTATGGGATAGGGTTCAAGCATTGGTAGCTCAAAAGGCAAAACCTTTCACAGTTGGCACAATCGGTTTATTTGCCAGAAAAGCTCGCTGTATGAATTGTGGTTATACAATGCGTTCGTCAAAGAATCATGGTAAGCATTATTTACAATGCTCTAACCGCCATGTAGCAAAGGACGCTTGTATAGGTTCTTTCATTTCAGTAGACAAATTAGAAAAAGCTGTGATTGATGAACTTAATAAGTTATCCGCAGAATATCTTGACAAAGATGAGCTTGAACAAAATGTGCAATTCAACAATGACTTGCGAGGTCAAAAAGAAGCTCTGGAAACGGAGATTGCTGCTTATCAAAAAAAGATTGCGGAATATACAAAAGGAATCCGAGAATTATATTTAGATAAGGTAAAGGGTATTCTTTCCGAACTTGATTACTTGGATTTATCCAAAGACTTCTCAACACAAAAAGAAAGGCTCGAAAAACTGATGATTGATACGCAGAAACAGCTTGATGTTATTGAAAGAAAAATGCTGATTGGCGACAACAGACGACAGTTAATCGAGCAATATACAAATCTTGAACACTTAGACAGGGAAACGGTTGAAAAGCTGATTGATTATGTATTGGTTGGCAAAAAAGACCCTGTAACTAAGGAAGTACCTATTGAAATACATTGGAATTTCTAGGGTTCTCATATCTGGCAGCTAGTATGCCAGATTATCGGGAACTTTCTTTTAAAACCTCAATGTTGTCTTTATACAATCGCACCCTCCGCAGCCATATCTTCAAAAAGATCCGTGATCGCATCGCCTTTGCTCTGGAATTCACAGGCATTAAACGGAATACCGCCGGCTGCCTGCGGCCAGATCCCGGCCGTGTGATCGACATAGTAAGGAGCGAAACCGGCGGCCTCAAGTTCTTCAGCACTTAAGCCTTTGGTAAGCTGGCGGACGATGGCGGCAATCATTTCGAGATGGGCTAATTCCTCCGTCCCAATATCCGTCAACAGTCCCGCTACTTTATTATATGGCATACTATACCTCTGTGACAGATAACGGAACGATGCGGCCGCCTCTCCATCTGGTCCTCCATACTGACTGATGATGATCTGTGCGATTTTGGCATTGGGTCTTGTAATGTTGACTGGGAACTGTAAACGTTTTTCATAATTCCACATTAACAGTCACCTCCTTCCCATGGCCATGGATCCGATGCCCAACGCCAGTAATTATCAGGATTTGCGGTGTCGATGGTAAGCGGAGTATAATTTTGCGCATATGCACGCAGTGCAGTGCGTCTTAAGTCAGCATAGTGATTGAAATATTTTAAAGCTTCTTCATCGTCAGGATGCGTGTCGAGATATTCTGTGATTTCTACGACAGCAAAGCTGACCATATCGATCCAGTGGAGGAGTTGGGACTGATTCATCTGACTGATCATCATCGGCATCTACCTCCGTTTGCGGCTAAAAATGGTTTATCCAGTTCTGGAAAAATAGTCCCGGCACTGAGTGAACGATCCGGTTCATAAACAGTAGAAAAATGCTGCCAGGGGACGTATGCCATGGTGAGTACATAATCAGAAATGGTTCTTATATTTTCTGAACAGGAAACAGAATCTGCACAGGATGCAGATTCTGTGCAAAAGTCCAGACCTGCACGGTGTGCAGGATGTGAAACAGATAAACGGTCGCAGGAACGATTGCTGTTCCCGGACATAGGATAAGGTCTCATAATAAGTTATTCCTTTCAATATCAGGTTTACAATAAGATATGTAAAAATGATGATTTTGGTTCATTTAGCAGACATCATATAAAAAGGTAAAAAATGCGTATTATCAAATCGAAAAAGAGTGTAAAAAATGTTGAAAAATATCAAAATGAGTATAAAATAAAAAATATTGGTATTAAAACAGCAGAAGACAGAGAAGGGGAATAAGAATGAATAAAAGAATTGTTGCAGGTATGCTGTTTACGACAGTTGTATGTATGATGTTAGGAGGCTGCGGCTTCACAGCTGATAAAGAAAATGTAAAGAATAGTGGTGCTGTGGAATCGGTAATGCCGGGAGCAGAAGTATCTACGGAGATGACAGAAAGAGATGCTGAGGCGGATAATGGTGTGGTACAGCTTAAAGTATGGTCGGAAGAAGACAACTTCGACATGTTAAACCAGATGATAGACAGCTTTGAACAGAAATATGCAGGACAGGCAAAGTTTGAGATTACATTGGAACAAAATGCTGATTCTGATACAAAGGATATTCTTTTGGGAGATATTCATAACGGGGCGGATGTTTTCCCGTTTGCGGATGATCAGCTTTCTGCAATGGTTGCCGCTGGTGCATTATATCCGGTGCCAAATGCAGAAGAAGTAAAGAGTGCGAATTTAGAAGAGTCGGTTTCTGCTGCATCTATTAATGATATCTTATATGCTTATCCAATGACGGCAGATAACGGATACTTCCTCTATTATGATAAAAATGTTCTTTCCGATGAAGATGTCCAGACGATGGATGGCATGTTAGAGGCACTGAATGCTGCAGGCAGATCATTTTCCATGGAGCTTAATTCGGGCTGGTATCTGTATACATTTTTTGGTAATACGGGTCTGGAGTTTGGTATTAATGATGATGGCGTGACAAATTACTGTAACTGGAACGCCACAGATGGAGCAATTAAAGGCGTTGATGTGGCACAGGCCATTTTAAATATCACAACCAATCCGGCATTTATCAGCCAGCCGGATGGAGATTTCATTACAGGAGTACAGAATGGTACGGTTAGTGCGGGAATCAGTGGCGTATGGAATGCAGTTTCAGTCAGGGAAGCATGGGGCGATAATTACGGAGCCGTAAAACTTCCAACTTACACGGTGGCAGGGCAGCAGGTACAGATGTCTTCTTTTACCGGTTATAAAATGATGGGCGTGAATGCATATTCCAAATATCCGGAATGGGCAGCAAAACTTGCAGACTGGCTTACAAATGAAGAGAACCAGACGATCCGTTTTGAAGAGAGAAATCAGGGACCTTCGAATACGAATGCAGCAGCTTCGGATGCAGTAAAACAGGTGCCGGCAATCCAGGCAGTTATTGCACAATCAGAATTTGGTAAACTGCAGCGCGTTGGAAACAGTTACTGGGATGCATGTTCTGCATTTAGTGATACGATGGCAGCTGGTAACCCATCCGGTCAGGATCTGCAGGAAATTATGGATACACTTGTTGAAGGAATAACAGCATCCGCAGCAAAATAAAGGATAGGAGACAGATCACATTATGAAAAAACAGGGACGTTTCAGCACGAAAATGATCATATTGATTCCGGTGTTTGTTATTGGAATTATATCTATTATTTCGAGTGTTCTGGCAGTAAAAAATATTCGTAAGGTTAATGAGAATGCAACACAGATTGCGAATGGTTATATGGTCTGTATCGCAGATTTGGGATCAATTCAGATAGAAACAGAAAAGATTCATCGGCTTGGATTGTCACATATTGTAGCAACAGATCTTGACTCAATGATCTCTCTTGTAGATGTCATACGTTCAGAACAGACGGTGCTTGATGAGTATCTGTCAGATTTTGAACAGTTTATAGATGATTCAGACCGCGAAAATTACGAGGCGATATTGTCAAATTATGAAGGTTTGAAATATGAAAATGCAAATCTTATGGCATACAGCGCAAATGGAAATAAAGAGGCTGCGTATGCTTTGGCAAACGGTGCAATTTCAGAGTATGCAGACAAGATAGATCAGAATATTACAGCAATCCAGGAAGTGGTAAATAATAATGCAGATACGGCAAAGCAGCAATTGACCAAGGTATATAAGTATTCTTTGACGGTCAGCTTCGTTACGATTGCTGTCAGCATGGCATCTTTGCTGTTTGCGGTATTTTCTGTACTGAAGATGCTAATCATACCACTTTCTAAAACGAAGAATGAGATCAATGAGATTATTGATGGTATAGACAGAAGAGAAGGAGACCTGACCAGACGAGTAACCATTATGGAGAATCAGGAAGTGGCAGCAGTCGGCAGTGGCATCAACCTTTTCATGGGAAAATTACAGGATATTTTTAAAACGATCATTCATAATTCAAAACGTATGGAAACGGTAGTCAATGAAGTCCGTGAAAGTGTTATGACATCAAACAGCAGTGTGTCTGATCTGTCTGCATTAACGGAGGAACTTTCAGCTACCATGCAGGAGATGTCAGATAATGCCTCTTTGATCAATTCCAATACAGAATCTGTTGCGGGAGAGGTAAATCAGATTGCGGAGCGTACAACTGAGATTAATAATTATACGAAAGAAATGAAAGGTCATGCGGATTCCATGGAATCTGCTGCGCGTTCTAATATGGAATCTACCGGCACGAAAGTCAATGAGATTCTTGAGGTATTAAACAGGGCGATTGAGGACAGTAACAGTGTAAATCAGGTAAATAGCCTGACGGATGATATTTTGAATATTGCAAGCCAGACAAACCTGCTTGCATTAAATGCATCTATTGAAGCAGCCAGAGCAGGGGATGCAGGACGCGGTTTTGCTGTTGTTGCAACAGAGATCAGTCAGCTTGCAGCTGCCAGTCAGGAAGCTGCAAACCGTATCCAGCAGATCAACAGTGTTGTGACTCAGGCAGTGCATAATTTAGCAGACAATGCAAATGGACTGGTACAATATATGAACGAGTCGATTCTTCCAGAGTTTGAAGAATTCGTAACGGCTGGAAGTGAATATAAAAATAAGGCGACCTACATAGAGAATGTCATGAACGAGTTTGAATCAAAGACAGATTCGTTGAAGAATACAATGGTTGAAATACAAAGGTCCATCAATACGATCGCACATGCCATCGAGGAGGGCGCAAAGGGAGTCAGCAATGCAGCAGACAGCACGCAGGTGCTGGTTACGGATATGGAAAATATCTCGAACCGTATGGATGAGAATTTTGAGATTGCAACCGATTTGAAGAAAGAAACTGCAATATTTACCAAAATATAATGTCGGCAAAGTATCTAATAATAAAATAATAGCTGGGCAGCGCAGGGACAGGAGAAAAATCCTGTCTCTGTTTTCAATTTGTAAGCTTGTCAGGCAGAAAAAATTGTTATATAATGACGTGTACGGCGTTTGAAAATCTTTTCCGGATTTATAAAACGGAAAATGAGAATACAGGAGGAAAACAAACAATGAGCAAAGTAAGAACAAGATTTGCACCAAGTCCTACAGGAAGAATGCATGTGGGAAATCTGCGTTCTGCATTATATGAGTTTTTAATTGCCAAACATGCGGGCGGAGATTTTATGCTTCGTATCGAAGATACGGATCAGGAGCGTTTTGTGGAAGGTGCAGTTGATATCATATATCACACATTAGAGGAGACAGGTCTGGTTCATGATGAGGGACCGGATAAGGATGGCGGTTATGGTCCTTATGTGCAGAGTGAGCGTATGAAGACCGGCATCTACATGAAATATGCCAAAGAATTAGTAGAAAAAGGCGAAGCATACTACTGCTTCTGCGACAAGGAGCGTTTAGAGTCCTTAAAAACAGAAGTGGACGGTAAAGAGATCATGATGTATGACAAACACTGTCTGCATTTAAGTAAAGAAGAAGTGGAGGCAAATCTTGCTGCTGGCAAACCGTTTGTCATCCGTCAGAACATCCCGAACGAGGGAACAACGACCTTCCATGATGAGTTATACGGAGATATCACGGTGGATAATGCAGAACTTGATGATATGATCCTGATCAAATCCGATGGATATCCGACCTATAATTTTGCAAACGTGGTTGACGATCATACCATGAACATCACACATGTGGTACGTGGAAATGAGTATCTTTCCTCTTCGCCGAAATACCAGCGTCTGTATGATGCATTTGGCTGGGAATCACCGGTTTACATCCATCTGCCGCTGATCACGGATGAAAACCACAAGAAACTTTCTAAGAGAAGCGGACATTCTTCTTTTGAAGATCTATTAGAGCAGGGATTTTTAAGTGAAGCAGTTGTAAACTATATCTCACTGCTTGGCTGGAGCCCGGAAGATAACAGAGAAATTTTTACCTTAGATGAGCTGATCAAAGAATTTGATTACCACAGAATCAGCAAATCACCGGCAGTTTTTGATTACACAAAGTTAAAATGGATGAATGGCGAATACATCAAAGCTATGGATTTTGACAGTTTCTATGAAAAAGCAGAGCCATATATCCGCGAGGTGATCACAAAGGATCTTGATTTAAAGAAGATTGCAGCAATGGTAAAAACCAGAATCGAAGTATTCCCGGATATCAAAGAGCATATTGATTTCTTTGAGGCACTTCCGGAATATGATGTGGCAATGTACACACACAAGAAGATGAAGACAAATGCGGAAACTTCCTTAAAAGTATTAAAAGATGTACTTCCTCTGTTAGAGGCACAGGAAGATTACAGCAATGATGCATTATATGCCACATTGTTAAAATATGTGGAAGAGACCGGCGTGAAGAACGGTTATGTTATGTGGCCGATCCGTACGGCTGTTTCCGGCAAACAGATGACACCGGGCGGAGCGACAGAGCTGATGGAGGTACTTGGAAAAGAAGAGTCTATTGCCCGCATCAAAAAAGGTATTGAATTATTAGAGCAGTAAGAGTTTTTTATCAGGCAGGGAGATTTTCAATTTCCCTGCCGTTTCAAATCTATGAATTGAGGTAATCTATGAGCTTTAACGCATCACAGACACGGGCAATCCATCACAAAAACGGACCGATGCTCGTTCTTGCCGGACCGGGTTCCGGAAAAACCCTTGTAATCACAGAACGTACAAAATATCTGATCGAAGTGTGTGGGATAGATCCGGCACAGATCCTTGTCATTACGTTTACAAAAGCTGCGGCAACGGAGATGAAGCGAAGATTTCAGCGGAAAATGAACCGGTCATGTCCAGTGACATTTGGCACGTTTCATGCAGTATATTTTGCTATTTTAAAACATGCATATAATTACAGCGCAGACAATATTGCCAGGGAGGAACAGCGCTACCAGTGTATGCGTGAGATCATAGCGAAAGAACATCTGACCTATGAGGATGAGACGGAGTTTATCACATCTCTGTTAGGGGAGATCAGTCTGGTCAAAAATTCCGGGATAGAAATCGCCAACTATTATTCGAAAAACTGTGCGGAGACCGTGTTCCGAAAGGTTTATCGCCAATATCATGAATTTTTGTACAAAAACAGACTGATTGATTTTGATGACATGTTAGTATACACGAAGGAACTTTTTGAACAGCGTGCCGATATTCTTGCCGCATGGCAGAATAAATACCGCTATATTTTGATCGATGAGTTTCAGGACATCAACCGGATCCAGTATGACATTATAAAAATGTTAGCGGGTGAGCGGAAAAATCTGTTTATCGTGGGGGATGATGACCAGTCGATCTACCGTTTCCGGGGCGCAAAGCCGGAGATCATGTTACATTTTAAAGATGATTATCCGGAGGCGGAGAAGGTTCTTTTAGATGTGAATTACCGTTCCGTAAAAAACATTGTGACAAGTGCCGGATATCTCATCGGCCACAATAAGGAACGCTTTCAGAAAAAAATAGAGGCGGCGGATCAGGGGGATATCCCGGTTGAATGGCAGTTGTTTGAAAGCCAGCGCAAAGAAAATGCAAGAATCATCTGGGATATTCAGGAGGCGGTGGAGAAAGGCGCAAAATATGAAGAATTTGCAGTGCTTTTCCGCACCAATACACAGCCGCGACTTCTGATGGAACAGCTGATGGAGTATAATATTCCATTCCGAACGAGAGATACCGTGCCGAACTTATACGAGCACTGGATCGCAAAAGATATTTTTGCATACATAAGGATTGCGCTGGGAAGCAGGGAACGCAGGGATTTCCTGCAGATCATGAACCGTCCGAAACGCTATATCAGCCGGGAATCGCTAGACGAGGAGACCGTGGCATTTGATGTGTGGGAGTGGTACTATGAGGAACAGCCGTGGGTGGCAAAGCGCATCGAAAAATTAGAGGGCGATATCCGTATGTTAGAGAGATTAAGTCCGTATGCGGCGATCAATTACATCCGGAAGGCAATCGGATATGATGAGTTTTGTACAGAATATGCGGATTACAGACGTATTAAAGCGGATGATCTGTTTGATGTTTTGGATGAGCTCCTGGATGCAGCGAGGGAATATAAGACTTATGATGCGTGGTTTGACCACATTGAAAATTACACAAAAGAGCTGCAGGAATTTTACCGCGTGCAGAATCAGAACCCGAACAGTGTTGCGTTAGCAACATTACATAGTGCAAAAGGTCTGGAATATGAAAATGTCTATATCATTGACGTCAATGAGGGCGTCATGCCATACAAAAAAGCAGTGCTGGAACCGGAAGTGGAAGAAGAGCGAAGGATGTTTTATGTAGGAATGACGAGAGCAAAAAAAAATCTGCATCTTTTTTCAGTCAGACAACTGAACCATAAAGATGCAGAAATTTCCCGTTTTATCAAAGAAGCGCAGCCACCGGAAAAGAAGAAGGATTAATCATCCATCTCCTCGAAGGCTGCCTCGTCTAAAAGTTCGTCAAAACGGTCGGATACAGCTTCGTATTCTTCATCGTCCTCAATGTTATCAAGGGAAGGATTGCCTTCGCTGTCTTCAGAATAACGATAAATAAATACTTCGCCTGCCTCGTTTTCCTCGCCATTTTCATCCAATGGAAGAAGTGCGATGTAATCGCGTTCGCCAATTGTAAAAATGGTAAGAATCTCACATTCTACCTGACTTCCGTCGTCAAGATCAAGGGTTACAACGATATCTTCATCGTCATTGTTCTGGTTGAAATCGCTCATGCCGATACCTCTCTTTTTTATAGTGGTCCTAATAAAGACAATGACATCATAACATAATCGGATGTGATTGAACATATTTTTCTATACAAAATGTGAAAAAAAAGGTATACTATTTTTATTAGAAAAAGATACTGGGGTACGATAGAAAAGGTGGCAGACAGCATGGATTACACGATCAGAGAAGGCAATTACGAAAAGTTAGGAGTACAGAAAAAGGATGATGCAGTGATTTTTACGTTCGAAGGGGAAAAAGAAGAGAACTGCAGCATTCTTTTTTATGGGAAAAAAGCAGAACCTGTCTGCAAAATTTTAGTACCGGAGGAATATTGCCGGGGATCCGTGCGTTCTGTGGCCGTAACCGGTAAGTTATGGAAAAATTTAAGATACAATTATGAGATAAACGGAAAAATCATTACGGATACCTATGCAACCCGTATTATCGGCAGGGAAAAATGGAATGACAAAACCCGCAGTGAGAAGGATTATTTTATCTGTGGTGGTGCATATCCGCAGGCATTTGACTGGAAAAACGACAGACAGCCGGAGATTAAACGGCAGCAGATGGTTATGTATAAACTGCATGTGCGGGGATTTTCCATGGAGGATACATCCTGTCCGAGAAAAGAACGGGGGACATTCCGAGCGATTACAGATAAAATCCCATATCTGAAAAAACTTGGCATTACGACCATAGAGCTGATGCCTGCCTACGAGTTTGAGGAACAGGTGATCCCAAAGAAAACGGTACTGCCGGATTACCTTAAGTGGGAAAGTCACGGAGAAGATCTGATCAAACCGGAAAGTGTACAGCCGGTGGAAAAGATTAATTACTGGGGGTATGTTCCCGGCAATTATTTTGCACCGAAGGCATCCTACAGCAGCAGTGCAGATGCAGCGTCTGAGTTTCGGGAACTGGTACATACACTGCATGAGAACGGCATGGAATGTGTGATGGAATTTTATTTTGCGCCGGGGATGAACCAGAATGTGATTTTAGATGCACTTCGGTTCTGGGTTCGTGAGTATCATGTGGATGGATTTCATCTTCAGGGGGATTCACTGCCTGTTACGGCGGCGGCACAGGACCTTCTGCTCAGCCGGACAAAGCTGTTTTATACACATTTTGATCCGATCCTTTTGGAAAATGCAAAAAAATATCATCATTTATATGTATATAGTGATGAATACCTGTACCCGGCGAGAAAAATGCTGAACCATATGGAAGGAAACCTTAACGAGTTTTTCTGCCAGCAGAGAAAGCAAAACAGCGTGGAAGGGTTTGTCAATTACATTACTAATAATAATGGATTTACATTGTGGGATCTGTTTTCCTACTGTGAAAAACACAATCTGGAGAACGGGGAAGATAACTGTGATGGAAACAGTTTCAATTACAGCAGTAACTGTGGCGTGGAGGGAAATACCAGAAAAAGATACATTGATAATCTGCGGAAAAAACAGGTTAGAAATGCGTTGGCAATGGAGTTTCTGGCACAGGGTGTTCCATTGGTTTTAGGGGGCGATGAGTTCTTAAACTCACAGCAGGGTAATAACAATGCCTACTGTCAGGACAATAAGACCGGCTGGCTGAACTGGAAGAAACAAAAGAAGGAAACATGGCTGGCTGAATTTATAAAAAATCTGGCAGATTTCCGCAGGGAGCATCCGATCATCGCATCAGAACATCCGATGGAATTAAATGATTACGGCAGGAAAGGTTTCCCGGATCTTTCCTATCATGGGGAGAGCGCATGGATCTCTTCGATACCGGCTGACAGACAGGCGGCGGGGATTCTGTATTGCGGCGAATATGAAAAGAAGACAGATCAGACACCGGATGATTATATCTATATCGGCTATAATTTTCATAGCGGTCTGTCGCATCTTGCGCTGCCTAAACTCCCGCAGAACAAGAAATGGTATCTTTTGATGACTACGGCAGCGGAAAATTCGTTCCTGCCGGAAAAAGAAATCCTCGAGGATCAGCATCTTTTAGCAATCGAGGGTCAGTCGATCAATATTGTAATTGGAATATAAAAGTAGTAAAGAGGGTAAAAGAACATGATAAAGGCATGGAAACATTTATGCACGATCCTGCATCACAAAAATCTGGTCCGGGCAGGCTGTTTTAAGATCGGACTTTATAAGCAGGGACTGCTGCATGACATGTCGAAGTATACACCGACAGAATTTCTGGTGGGATGCAAATATTATCAGGGGACAATGAGTCCGAATAACGCAGAACGTGAAGATAAAGGGTATTCTGCGGCATGGCTTCACCATAAAGGACGAAATAAACATCATATGGAGTACTGGATTGATTATGGAGTCGGTGATGGAAGAGATGGACAAAAAACACATCGCGGGATCTGTGGCATGAAGATGCCGATTAAGTATGTAGCGGAGATGTATGTGGACCGCGTTTCTGCATCAAAGAATTATCAACGTGATAAATTCAAACTGGACAGTCCGCTCCAGTATTATCTGAAGGGCAGAAAATATTATATTTTAAATGAAGACACAAAAGCCATGTTGGAATTATTACTGGTGATGCTGGCGGTAAAAGGGGAAGATGAAGTGAATCATTTCCTCAAATATGAGGTATTAAAGGGAAAAGTTCCCTATGAAAAAGAATACCTCATAAATCTCAGGAAAAATCTGGAAAAAGGCAGTGCATATCATCTGGAAGAGGAGCAGTGAGAACAAAAGATTCTCCTGTGATGGGATGCGAAAACGTTAAGCGGTAGGAGTGAAGTGCCTGCCGCTTTATTGTTGTGTCCGTCGGATTGTAAAGAAAATCCCCGATCAGCGGATGCCCAATTGATTTTAAGTGAACACGGATCTGATGGGTACGTCCGGTCTCTAAATGCAGCGATAACAGGGACAATCCGTCATGATAAGCAAGACGTCTGTAATGCGTGATGGCGCGTTCTCCGTTTTCAAAGTCAATCTGCCGTTCGATTGTCGATCCGGCAACACGTCCGATCGGAGCATCAATCGTTCCGGATTCGGGTGTTTTTCCGGAGGCAATGGCAATGTATTCTCTCGATATTTCACGTCTGGCTGCCGCGGTACTTAAAATAGCGGAACTTAACATGTGCTTTGCGATCAGAGTGAGTCCGGTCGTGTCACGGTCAAGGCGGTTGACGCAGCGGAAAGTATATGGAATCTCCTGGTCATTGTAATAGCCGCATACGGCATTTGCAAGCGTATGATCGTAATGATTCAGAGAAGGGTGAACGGGCATTTGAGCCGGCTTGTTTACGGCGAGGATATCCTCGTCCTCATAACAGATCGAAAGCGGCATGGAGACCGGTAAAATGTGCGCAGAGGAAGTGCTTTCTTCCAAGCGGATAAAAAGTTCATCTCCGGCGGATAACTTTGTGCGCATATAAGCCCATATGCCGTTTAACAGAACACTTTCGGGTGTTTTTTTCAGTTGTACAAATACTGCATTGGGATAGCCTTTTAATGAAAGGTATTCCCGAATAGTAAAGGAGTCGTATTCCGGTTCTATCCGGTATGTGAATTGTCGAATCATACGGACATTATATAATAAAACTTAGGAAAAATAAATGGGGAAAAGCACGCACACCCTGGTCAAAACATAGAATGTATTAATAAAGCTTTTAAGGTGCGTTTTGAAAACATTCTTATCCCCACTTACACCAGAGCAGGAAAACGAATGCCTGAAAAAATTAAAAAAAGGTAGCCTTGAAGCAAGAAATGAACTGACACTTCATAACATGCGGCTGGTTGCACATGTGGCAAAAAAATATCAGAATTCGGAAGAAGATATGGAAGATCTGATCTCGATCGGAACGATAGGGCTGATGAAAGCGATCGTAACCTACAAGGAAGATTACGGGAGCAGGCTGGCAACTTATGCAGCCAGGTGTATCGATAATGAACTTCTGATGTATTTTCGTGCAAAAAAGAAAGTGTCGCGTGAAGTATCATTATATGAACCGATCGGTATGGATAAAGAGGGAAACCAGATCCATCTGCTTGATATTGTAGAGAGTGAGGAGCCGGATGTTGTGGAGATGATGGAACGTACAAGACAGATTGAAAAGCTGCTTGGACTGGTTCCAAAAGTGCTGCAGGAACGGGAACTGTATATTATTGTACACCGGTACGGATTATTTGGAAATAAGGCGATGACGCAGAGGGAAATTGCTTCCGCGGTTGGAATTTCGCGTTCTTACGTTTCGCGTATTGAAAAAAAGGCGCTGGATAAATTAAAAAAAAGTTTTTGCGAATAAGGTTGTACTTGCTACTATGAATGTGTTATACTTAGGCGACGGCGGATGTCGCCGCCTTATGTTCGGATTTGTATAAAGTCTAGGAAACTGAGCACAGACTGCTCAGTTGTCAGATGCACCGGCTGGCATATGCTGGTGCAGATCAGTTGCAGCATTTCTGCTGTGATCATCAGATAAATCAGAGGAAAAATGAATAAAAAGGAGGAGTACGTTGTATAGTATTGTATCAACGGCAATCATACACGGGATCCAGAGTGTACCGATTTCTGTGGAAGCAGATGTGAGTGATGGTCTGCCTGTGTTTGAAATGGTAGGATTTCTTGCTTCGGAAGTGCAGGAAGCCAAAGAGAGAGTGCGTACAGCATTGAAAAACTGTGGCTTTGCCCTGCCTCCAAAGCATATTACGATCAATTTTACGCCTGCGAATATCAGAAAATCCGGTTCCGGGTTTGACCTTCCGGTTGCGGTGGCAGTCCTTACCGCATTCGGGTATATCAGACAGGAAATGGTCAGGGAATATTTTGTAGCGGGAGAGGTTGGACTGAATGGAAAAGTACAACCGGTAAATGGAATTTTGCCAATGGTGGCGGAGGCAAAAGAAAGAGGAATGAAAAAATGTATGGTTCCATGGAAAAATGCAGGAGAGGCGGCATTGGTATCGGACATGCAGGTATTTGCCGTAAAAAATCTTGCGGATGCTGTGAATATCTTAAACGGAAATGGAGAATATTTTGATACTCCATATAA